>Ga0194038_1000199_pt1 | contig 25462 bp, 13 predicted proteins | sample JunL226m_MetaG_FD_148630 | JGI IMG/M metagenome (GOLD analysis project Ga0194038, IMG submission 148630) | Anoxic zone freshwater microbial communities from boreal shield lake in IISD Experimental Lakes Area, Ontario, Canada - Jun2016-L227-6m | ecosystem: Environmental > Aquatic > Freshwater >... | reverse complement strand
CCTATAAACTCCAGATCGCTTTTGCCTTGGGGATAGGAGCTTTCTACCGTAAACGCCAGCCAGGATGACAGATACCGGCTGCATAGCTCGTAAAATGTGGTGCGGTAGAAATTCTCGTTCACCTGCTGAAATATGGCTTCCGGCAACTGGGACACGTACTCCCGCCAATATCCGGCGAACAGGCTTTCGATATCCGGCTGCATCACAAACGCCTGCATGATTTTGCTATATCGGGTGGAGACGTCTATTTTGTGCAACTCGTTAAAATACTCGATGAATATCTGGCGCATGTTAAGATTTGGCAGTTTCATGGTAAAACGATCCTGAATGGTCAGCATGCCAAGATAATAGAAGGATATGGGGAAAAAGCTTTTGTCAAAAAACTGCTTCATATCGAATTTGGTGATCAAAAAGTTACGGTCGTAGTCAATGGTGTTGAGGGCGACCAGCCCGTCCACAAACTCTTCGGTGCTGCCCGGATACGACGTAGTAATGCGCCGGACCCAGGATAGATCTGTCCTCAAATTCAGGTCGGTTAAAAACTCCGGAATCCTGCCCCCGCTTTCACAGAATTCCACCAGAAAATGCGTTACCAGCGTTGGATTATATATCGCCTCACCATCGCCATTAGCAAAATGGTACCCGTTATAGTGGGAGAGAAGGAGGGTATGGACTTCTTTCTGCGATGAGCGGTTAAATTCATAATCCGTGTAAATATCATCCACCATCTGATCTACCTCTGCCTGGGTGAATCCCAGCATGGCCTCGAACCGATCTGAAAGTGTGATGAAACGAGCGATGTTAAATGCTGATGCCAGCTCATCCATGGTCACAGGCAGCACTCCGGTGATAAAGACATTGGCTATGGCTCCAGTTTTTCGGCCTTCCTTCAGGGTTTTGAAAAAGGTTTTCAAAAAGCTGTCATCCGCCGTCAACTGTTTGTAAACATCATCGCGTCTGCCGGTGATCAACTGATTAGCGAAATTGTCGTATTCATCAATTATGACATATAGTGGCGGCATGTCACTCAGTGAAACATGACTCAGGATGTTCTTCAGATTATCATTTCCCCTAACTTTGACATCAATTTCCACCCGATCCTGAAACCAGTCCCGATATAGGCCGATCAGGGTTTTCATTTTGAAGTTGCAGGTGAAATTGAAGCTATCCTCTATATCCGCCAGACTGCCGGTGTAATCCACGGTGGAAAAATCAAGATGAAGAACAATAAATGCGTTTTTTAGCGGGGTCGGATTGTTCCCGATCCATGTGTTGCCGAACAGCTCTTCGAACCTGTCCTTCTGGTGAATGCTGTAATAGCATTCCAGAATCCTGCACCACAGGGACTTGCCAAACCGCCTGGGGCGCAGAAACACAGGATTCCGAATCATTTCCAGCTCTGGTATATACCGGGTTTTATCTACAAAATAACCGTTTTCGGCCACAATCTCCTCGTAATTGGCTACACCATACAAAATGCGCTTTTTCATAGAAATCTCCTTTTGAAAGTATGAACATGGCCAGCCTTATATTATACTTCTAAGCTATCTTACCTTGAAAATACTTTTTAAACCATGAAAATCTCGAAAGGTAAATATTGGGTAAGATTTTCCGCATAGGTCTACAAGTTTTAGCATCTTGAGTTCGGTTATGTCTAGCCATTTGAAAAACAGAAGGTAATTTCATTTTTTTCTGATTTTTAAATAAAAGTTTCAAATTCAATTGGTTATGATAAAATGCCAACGCTTGTGGACCTATGCGATGAAAACGATGCACTGAAAACCGCCGCCTATTCTTCAAGCGGATGGTCAAAACAGGTTGGGTTAGCAATTCGTATCTGTTACATCAAACACCCGAAATCCCTGGTTGCCGAAGCAGTAGATAACATGCAAGCTGATTCTGGCTTCGGCGTACTGTGCCCTCAGCCCGGTTGCATATCCCCTGATCTGATCTGTATCCGCTTCCTGAAGCGTAAATTTATCGACAGTAGTCTTCATTTTGGTCAGATCGGCATTGGAATAATACTTGAACTCTATAACCCAGCGCCGGCCCGCAAACTTTTCATGAAATTTTCCTATAAACTCCAGATCGCTTTTGCCTTGGGGATAGGAGCTTTCCACCGTAAACGCCAGCCAGGATGACAGATACCGGCTGCATAGCTCGTAAAATGTGGTGCGGTAGAAATTTTCGTTCACCTGCTGAAATATGGCTTCTGGCAACTGGGACACATACTCCCGCCAGTATCCGGCGAACAGGCTTTCGATATCCGGCTGCATCACAAATGATTCCATAATTTCGGCAAACTTGGTGGAGACATCTATTTGATGCAACTCGTTAAAATATTCGACAAATATCTGACGCATGTTCAGGTTGGGCAATTTTAAATAAAAATCGTCCTGAATGGTCAGCATTCCCAGATAATAGAAGGATATGGGAAAAAATCCCTTGTCGAAAAACTGCTTCATATCGAATTTGTTGATCAATAACGAACTATCATAGCGGATACTGCTATATGTGACCAGATGATTCACAAACTCCTCGGTGCTGCCCGGATATGTGTGTGTAATCCGCTTTACCCAGGACAGATCTGTTCGCAGATTCATATCGGTTAAATATCTGGGGAATTTCCGGTGGCGGCAGAACTGATCAAAAAAATAAGCCAGAAGCGTAGGATTGAAAACTGCTTCGATATCGGGTGATACAAAGTGGTAGCCATTGTAATGGTTGACAATAATCGCTTCGATTTCCCGTCGTTGCGGCGGACTAATATCATAATCCCGGCAGATACTATCCAGCAGCCCGTTCACTTCTGTCTGAGTAAATCCCAGCATATTTTCAAAGGACTCATCCAGGGTGATAAAATTAGCGATATTATACGCCGATGCCAGCTCATCCATGGTCACAGGCAGTACTCCGGTGATAAAGACATTGGCGATGGCTCCGGTTTTTCGGCCTTCCTTCAGGGTTTTGAAAAAGGTTTTCAAAAAGCTGTCATCCGCCGTCAACCGTTTGTAAACATCATCGCGTCTGCTGGTGATCAACTGATTAGCAAAATTGTCGTATTCATCAATGATTACATACAGTGGCGGCAGATTATTCATAGCAATCCAGTCAAGCAGGCTTTCAAGATTGGCGGATGCTTCATTCTGCACATTAATTGGCATCATGGATGGAACTGATTCTGTGTGGCGCTGAGTCAGCCGGTTCATTTTGATATTGCAGTGATGATTGAAATTTTTTTGTATCAGTTTGACATCATTTCCCGGATAAATAACAGAAAAATCAAGATGCAATACCAGAAAGGCGTTTTTCAGCGGGGTCGGATTGTTCCCGATCCATGTGTTGCCGAACAGCTCTTCGAACCGGTCTTTCAGGTGAATGCTGTAATAGCATTCCAAAATCCTGCACCACAGGGACTTTCCAAACCGCCGGGGGCGCAGAAACACCGGATTTTCGATTTCCTCCAATCGCTCTATGTATTGGGTTTTATCGATAAAATAGCCGTTTTTGGCCACAATCTCCTCGTAATTGGCTACGCCATACATAATGCGCTTTTTCATCGAAATCTCCCTTTCAAAATATGAACATTGCCAGTCTTATATTTTGGTCAGGATGAACAGGATAAAGGAAAAAAGGAACCGAATGCGTTCTTTTTATCCTGACCAAAAGATAAGACTGGCCTGTCCATCCATCTGGATTATACTTCCAGTCCATCTTACCGTGAAAATACTTTTTAAACCATAAAAATTTCAAACGGAATTTTGGCCGCTCCTTCAGATCTGAAAATTAAAAAATAATACTGAGTATCCAAGGCGAAGCCCTGGGCTATCATGGATCAGGCCGTTGGCCTTCCAGCCCTAAATGAGTGCTTTATCAATGGCATATTCTTTCGTTGGCTGTCTTTCCGTGAACAGTCAATACATTTTAAATATTGTCCCATATTGGACAACATGTCCCATTTGGGACAATCACACCTACCCCCTAATTATGTAAGTACCCTTTATAAAAGCAAAAGCTATCATGGCAAGATTTATGATATATACCTATTGTAGAATGATGCAAAAATGAATGTTTTGTCTCATATCGGACAATCTTACATTGGAAAAGGGGAAACCATGTCACAGGACGCAGTTGAACGACTATTGGGACGATTGATTACTGATGAGCATTTTCGCCAGATGGCTACGGATTCGCTTTTCATGGCGTGCCAACAAACAGGATTTCTGTTGAGTTCCACGGAAATGGAGCTGCTGTCCGGTTTAGACATTGCCCGGTTCGCGGAATCCAGTCGGCATATTGACAATGGCCTGTGCCGAGCGGGCCTTATGGGAAACTGATCATAGAAAAATCCGGTAAAAATTGCTTCGTTCAAGTTCCAGGTTGCGCCCGCTGGCGCAGGGCATCCTATTTCAAAATATGCAAAAATATTTGATTTTAAGGGATTATAACGTTAGAGCAAAGTTACTCTACCATTTTTTAAAACAGGAGGTCGTTCATGCGTATCACACAAATACATGGTCACCCGTCACAAATAATGGCTGATTCGAAAAAAATGTTGCCTGTCAATGGTGATTGATACATAATTGGAAGCTAAAGGTCAGATATCAGATGTCAGACTACAATTTACCAGATATAGACTCAATCCGGCAGATATGGCAACTAATATTTTGAATCCATTGAGACCCGAAGAAAAACTGATCATATATTTAGATTCTTCTTTTGTGAGAACAAGGAGCGACCATGAAAAAACTGCCTATTGGCGTACAAAGCTTCGAGATCATGCGATCCGATGCATATTACTATGTTGACAAAACCCCAATCATAAAACAAATGGTGGATCAAGGCCGATATTATTTTCTGTCCCGCCCCCGTCGCTTTGGCAAAAGTCTGTTTCTGGATACACTGAAACAGGCGTTCACCGGGAAAAAAGAGTACTTCAGCGGGCTGTTTCTTGAACATCACTGGGACTGGGATGTGTGCTATCCCGTCATCAATCTCAGCTTTGGGACAGGTGTTATAAAAAGAACCGCCGATCTGGAGACCATCATTATTTCGTTAATGGATGAAGTCGCACAAAATTACGGTATCCGGATTGATGGAGAACTGTTGAGCCTGAGATTTCGCGAGCTGATCATCAAGATTTATAATCAACATCAGCAACGAGTCGTGATCCTGATTGACGAATACGACAAGCCTATTCTGGATAACATTGAGAATCCAGATTTAGCCAGGGAGATTCGTGAATGCCTGAAGAATTTTTATTCAGTTATCAAGGACTGTGACCAGTATCTGAAATTTGTTTTTCTCACTGGAATATCGAAATTCAGCAAGGTAAGCCTTTTCAGCGTGTTGAACAATCTCCAGGATATCACGCTGGATACCCGGTATGCCACGATCTGCGGCTATACCCAGGACGAACTGATATCGGTATTTGCCGATCAGCTTGAGAATGTTGATATCCACAAGGTGAAGCGCTGGTACAACGGGTATCATTTTCTGGGAGAAAATGTCTATAATCCATTTGATATCCTGTTGTTTCTGGATAATCGGGAATTCCGGAATTATTGGTTTGAAACCGGAACACCAACGTTTTTGATTAAGCTGCTACTAAAGAGACAATATCCAATTCCCAAAATAGAACGGATTGTAGCCACCGATCAACTGCTGGGCAGTTTCGATGTCCAACAGATCGAAGTAGAAACTTTATTGTTTCAAACCGGTTATCTGACCATCGGCAGTGTTAGAAAGGTTTTCGACAGCAGTGTCTATATCCTGGTCTATCCCAATTATGAAGTCAAACGCAGCCTTACAGACTTTATTCTGGGATATTTGACCCATAATACTCAGGCCAGAGAGGAAAACAAACTATCCCTGTTGGATATTCTGATGACACCCGATTTGGATCGGCTGCGAGACCTGTTCCACAGCTTTTTCGCCTCCATCCCTCACGACTGGTACCGCAAAAATCAGATAGCCAAATATGAAGGCTATTACGCCTCTGTCTTTTATTGCTATTTCACAGCCCTTGGACTGGATGTCACGGCGGAGGACACCACCAATCATGGCCGGATCGATCTGACGGTCAAACTGGAACGACGGGTTTTCATTCTGGAATTCAAGGTGGTGGATCAGGATACTGGGAAAAATAGCGCTTTGAAACAGATCAAAGAGAAGGCATACCATGAGAAATACCGCGCTGAAGCGGATGAACTTTATTTAATCGGCGTGGAATTCAATCGCAAAGATCGCAATATCGTCCGGTTTGAATACGAAAAGATGGAGCGATAAATATTTTTCGCTCGGAAAGCGCAATACATCTCAAATATATCACAATAACAGCAAATTGAATCCAAGTTCATTTCAAGGCGAGGTACAAAATAGTGTAACGGTTTTACAAAATTCCACTTTTGAGCGTCAACGCCAAAAAAAAGATGCGCCGTTCAATGCATCGGAATGACAACCAGTTGCAGACAGGCATGTTCTCAACACGATACTGTCGCCGGGGGATTATGTCTTTTATGAAGTCGTGAATTCCGAAGTGAACAGCATCTCCAACCCCACATGGTGCGATGCGGTGGAAGTCAGGGTGGAGTAATGCCCCAAAACAAAGAGCGATGATATTCGATAGTACGCCGTCAGCACGCGCCGGCCCAGTTCACTCCTCTCCTTGACAAGGGCGACTGAGGTGAAGCCCGGAGTATGGGATATTCGGGTTCTGAGCCAGGATATCCGTATCCTTGTGCTAAGCAGATTGCCGCTGGAGCAGCGGAATGCTGTATTGACTTTTTTAAGTTTTAATGCTGAAAAGGTCCGATTTGCATGGAACACTATGATTGGCGGATGGAAGACGGTTCCACCGTCATTAACCAGTTATTGAACCAATATTCACTGTAGGGAATCGCTATGCCATATACCATGGAACAGTTCCGGAAGGAATATGTGAAGGCCCATCTGCCAGAACTGAGTCCCGATGAAGTGTTGTCGATGTTCACGCCAACAGACAGGCTGAAAGGTCTCGCGCTGGAGGACAGGCTTGAGGGCCTTGATCCGGAGGAAATAGAGACTTATCTGAAAAAGCTGAAGATGAAAGTGGTACACTGAGAACCGCTGTTGACACAGACAGTCAGAAAGTGTTAACTGAGAAATAAAGGATACCGTCCATGGAAAAAAAAACAGTGTTGATTGTTGAAGACGATGCAATTCTTGCCGTCCAGGTGTGCAATATGCTGGTTGACGAGGGCTACAATGTTTTGGAGCTGGTAGCCTCGGGGGAGGCGGCGATCGCCGCCATAGCAGCCGAACGGCCAGAGCCGCGCTTACCCGATCTGGTATCGCCTGATCTAATATTACCTGATCTAATATTAATGGACATCCAACTGTCCGGGCCGATGGACGGTATCACTGCCGCCGAGCATATCCGCAAAGTTGCCGATGTGCCCGTCGTTTTCCTGACTGGCTACTCCCATGCCCCCCTGCTCCAACGGGCCAAGACCACCATGCCTTACGGCTACCTGGTCAAGCCAGTGTCATCGCGGGAACTGGTGGCTACCATCGAAATGGCGCTTTACAAGCACACGATTGATCGGCAGCTCAGGGAGAGCGAGGATCGGTATAAATACCTTTATCGGATTGAAGTGGAAAAGGCGGAATTAGAGGCCCAAAACCGGCAACTCCAGAAAGAGGAAAGCCTGGGCCGTATGGCCGGAGCCATTGCACACCATTTCAACAATCAGCTCCATGTTGTGATGGGGAACATGGAAGTGGCCATGAATGGCCTGCCACAGTATTCGGACACTTTCGAGATACTGACCGAGGCCATGCAGGCGGCGCGCAAAGCGTCCGAAGTCAGCAGCCTGATGCTGACCTACCTTGGACAAACAACTGGCAAACGGGAATCGCTGTATCTTGCCGAGGTCTGCCGGCAAAGCCTGCCCATGCTTTGCACCGTCCTGCCGGAAGGCGTAACTCTAAAGGCCGACATGTCTTCACCCGGCCCTGCCATTTGCGCAAACGAGAACCATATCCAGCAGGTGCTTACCAACTTGGTCTGCAATGCACGAGAGGCCAGCGATGCAGGCGGAATGGCCATTCATATTAATGTCAAACCCGTTTCCGTCGCAGAAATACCCGCATCTCCACGGTTTCCCATCGACTGGCTGCCGCAGGATACTGCTTATGCCTGCCTTGAAGTATCGGATACTGGCTGCGGAATCTCCGATCAAGATGTCAAGAAGATATTCGACCCGTTTTTCACCAGCAAATTTACTGGCCGTGGTTTGGGCTTGTCTGTGGTACTTGGAATTGTTCGTGCTTATGGCGGGGTTATAGCCGTGGAGAGTGAACTGGGCCGGGGGAGTATCTTTCGCATCTTTTTGCCGGTGACGACCGATGCCGTCCTTTCCCAGCAGCTTACGTTCGCCACGACCGAAACATCGTATATGGACAAATCGGATAAAACACCAATGACTGATAGCGGCGGCGGCATGTTGTTGCTGGTCGAAGACGAGGAACCGGTACGCAAAATGGCCAGAGTAATGCTCACTCGTCTGGGGGTAGCAGTGCTTGAAGCAGAGGACGGCATCGAGGCCGTTGAAGTGTTCCGGCAGCACCAGAATAAAATTATCTGTGTCCTTTGCGATCTGACCATGCCGCAGATGGATGGCTGGGATACACTGGCGGCCCTGCGCAAAATATCACCTGGCATTCCGGTAATCCTGTCCAGCGGCTACGACAAGTCTCGGGTTATGGCAGGCGAACATTCCGAATGGCCCCAGGCATTTCTTGGCAAGCCTTACAAAGTGAAGGATCTGCGTGACGCGATCGACCATGTCCTTGGCCAACCAAACGAATTAATCAAGGTGCTATCGTGACAGAGAAGAAAAATGAAATACGCCGGCAGGCTGAAGGGATCGTCAGGGGAGAAGAGTTGCAGTACTCGGAGGACATGGAGAACATGGGAGCCCTGTCACTTGAAGAAACCAGGCAGATGCTCCATGAACTGCGGGTGCATCAGATTGAATTGCAGATACAGAACGAGGAGCTGCGCACAACGAATACGGAACTGGACACCGTACGGGCGCGCTATTTTGACCTATACGACCTGGCTCCGATAGGCTATTGTACTATCTCTGAAAAGGGGCTGATCCTGGAAGCAAACCTTACAGCAGTTACGCTGCTGCTCAGCACCCGGCTTGCGCTGGTCAATCAGCCGATCGCCCGGTTCATCATCAAGGAGGATCAGACGCCCTACTACTTCTACCGCAAACAGCTCTTTGAGACCGGTAAACCGCAGGTGTGCGAGTTGCGGATGGTGCGAAAGGATGGAACGCTCTTCTGGGCGCGGCTGGAAGGAACAGTCGCAAAGGATGCTGACGGCGCATCCGTGATCCGCAACGTGATTAGCGACATTACCACGCGCAAGCAGGACGAAAATGCTCTGCGCGAAAGCAGGGATCGCTTACGCGAGGTGCTTGAGAATTCGCTTGATTCGTCTTACAAACGCAATTTGCAAACCAATGCTTATGATTATCTAAGCCCCGTTTTCGCCTGGATTTCCGGCTATACACCGGACGAGATGAATACATTGCCCATTGAAACCGTAAAGGGTTTAATCCATCCCGATGATCTGGCGGAAGTCGAAAGCGTGATCGCCAAGTCCATGACAGGTGCTACTGGTGCGGCATATCAAGTGGAATACCGTTTTAAGCACAAAGAGGGTCCATATCGCTGGTTTCATGATCAATTCACCCTCTTACGGAATGAGAGCGGACAGCCCTTTGCGCTTATTGGGAGCGTGCGTGACATCACTGCGCGCAAATTGACGGAAGAGGCGCTGCATAAATCTGAGACGTTGCTACGGTCATTACTGGCCGAAAAAGAAATTCTGATTAAGGAAGTCCATCACAGGGTAAAGAACAACCTTGCCGTTATTATGGGTCTGTTGGATCTGCAGGGACATTCGATGGAAAATGAACCGGCCAGAAACGCCATGATGGAATTGAGTGACAGGATCAGATCCATGGCGCTGGTCCACGAGCAGCTTTATGGATCCGAGGACTTATCCAGAATCGATTTTCAGAATTACCTTAATACATTGACCGCTAATCTGCGTTCGTCATATCAGCGATTTGGAGACATCCATGTCAGTGTGGACGCGGCAGGTGTCACGATGGGTCTTGACAACGCCGTCCCCTGCGGGCTGTTTATAACCGAGCTTGTGACCAATGCTTTCAAGTACGCCTTCCCCGCAGACAGGCCCCGCCCCGGAAACGGCGGCTGTGAAATCGCCGTCTCCGCCAAATGGGATGGCGCTGCTTACACGTTGACTGTGGCCGACAACGGCGTGGGGCTACCCGCCGGCTTGGACTGGACGAAAACAAAAACTATGGGTCTGCTGCTGGTCAAAATGCTCGGTCAGCACCAGCTCCAAGGCCAAGTCAAACTGGATTGCACCAGCGGAACCAGGTTCCAGCTCCGGTTTGAACCTGGGAAAACCTGAATTGGGAATCAGGAATTAATTCATAATTCATCACTCCAAATTCATCACTCCAGGGAGCTTGTTCATGGAACAAAAACCAATTGACATCATAAGGAAATTATGTCAATTTGCGAGTGAACCGCTAATATACATGTATATTGTTTAAAGCAAAATAAATGTACAAAAGATATCTTCGATTGCCTGAAAAACCAAAGCAAAGTTTTTTCCTCTGGGGGCCACGCCAGACCGGTAAAACAACGTTGTTAAAGGCTTGTTACCCGGATGCCCTGCGAATTGATCTCCTCAAAACCGATGAACTCATGCGATATATGAAGGCACCGTCCCTTTTCCGGGAAGAGGTGGCCGCCCTTTCGCGTGACCGATTGATTGTAGTTGACGAAATTCAGAAGGCTCCTGTGCTTCTGGATGAGATTCATTACATGATTCAGGAATGGCGAAGCGTTTTTGCATTGTGTGGCTCCAGTGCACGAAAAGTCAGACGTGGACATGCCAATCTGTTGGGTGGCCGCGCAATTCGCTATGAACTTTTCGGCCTGGCGGCGCAGGAACTTGGCGCTGATTTTTCCATTGAGCATTTCGTCAATACCGGCCCGCTTCCGAATCATTATGGAGCTGAAAACCCTGCTTTGGCGCTTCGCGCCTATGTGGATGATTATTTACGGGAAGAAATTCTGGAAGAGGGCCTGACGCGCCGCTTGCCGATATTTTCGGACTTTCTCAGGGTGGCGGCCATTGGGGACACGGAAATGCTGAATATGTCCAACATTGCACGAGAAACAGGGATTGCAGTTTCCACGGTTCGTGACCATTATGGCATCCTGGTTGATTCTTTGATGGGCACCTTCCTTCCTGCCTTCACATTACGGCCTAAACGCCGCACTATTCAGGCCCCGAAATTCTATTTTCGGGATCTGGGCGTAGTCAACCATCTGGCAAGGCGCGGAACCATCAGACCCGGTTCGGAACTATTTGGCAAAGCGTTTGAAAACTGGATGTTTCACGAACTGTCGGTTCACACAAAATACACCGAATTGTTCTATGAGCTTTCATACTGGCGACTGTCCAGCGGCATCGAAGTCGATTTTATTCTGGGGTCGGGTACGGTCGCCATTGAAGCAAAAGGCAAATCCGAAATAAACTCCGGTGATATGCGGGGACTTATCAATTTCAAAAAAGACTTTCCGGATGTAAAGTGGCTGATCATAGTTTGTCTTGAGAAAAAAATGCGAAAAACCGACGAAGATATTTATATAGTGCCATATCAGGAATTTACCAGATTACTCTGGGATGGAAAATGGACCCAGCATCTCTGACGATCGTAGCCGCCGACACCTCTTGATGCCTTCTTTTCACTCAATTTCCATCCACACAGGCGCTTTCATGATCAGTTCGATGGCTTTTGATGCGGTTTCAGCGGCCTCGGGAAATGTCTTTGCCAGGCTCATGACATGCCGCAGATGATCGGCGGTTCGAAGCATCAGCATAACAAGATCGCCTTCCGCACCTTCGGAAATCTCAACCACTTCCTCCCATGGCATGCCGACCGCCCAGGCATGGACAGTCATTGCTGGCTTCAGGTAGAGGGGTCTGACGACAAAATCATGGTCGTACATGTCCCGCATCAGGGGTTTTAAGGCTGTGTTGACGGCGATGAAGGCATTAAACAGAGGCGGCGGGACAGAGCGCCGGTCAACCCGGTCATCCATTTCCCGGTCCGACACAAAAAGAGACAGAATAGCCGCCATCAGGGCCGGATCTGATTGAGGGAAAATACCTTTTCGAAATCCTTCTGCGATCAAAAGCGGCTGATCCACGCGGAGCTGGGAGGCCCATCGTCCGTCCTGGGTCAGGCTGCCCTCAGGTGTAACAAATCCAGTCAGTTTCAAAAAGCTCAGGTGTCGGTTGAACTCGTGAATCAGTACCTTATGGCGGGTGCCGGAAAGGGCTCTGGCTTCGGTTCTTTTGCCACCGGCGCGCATCAATAAAAACGTGGCGAACGATCGCGTCAAAAGATCTTCAATCTGGTCCGGAGCATGGGACAGGAGAAGATTCAGCACCATTGAAAAATCAATCCGTATCTGGCTTTTGACATCCGATGGCGTGGCGGTAACGAGCTGTGCGCAAAGCCGTGTGTCCAGGAATTTTCCCGGTATGGCGATGGCAAAGCCGATGTGATCCATGCCCCTGCGTCCGGCTCTGCCGGTCATTTGATGAAATTCCGTGGGGCTGAGCGGCATAAACTCCCTGCCGTTAAAGCGGTCGGTGTTCAGGAACACGACGGTCCGGGCCGGAAAATTAACGCCTGCGGCAACTGTGGATGTGGCGAATACCGCCTGAAGCAACCCCTCTGTCATCAGGGTTTCGATAACCTGTTTCCAGGCTGGAAGCTGTCCGCTGTGATGTGCACCAACAGCCAGGTGTTCCAGATGCCAGAGCTGACGGTGTTTTGCCAGATGCGGATTCTGGGTGATAATCTCGTCGATTCGCTGGTGAAGGATTTGCATCCGGTTTGGATCATCCACCCAATGTTCTTTGCATAGATCAAGGGCATGGTCGCAATCGGCGCGGGATTTAAGAAAAAATATGGCGGGAAGAAGATTGAACTTGTCCAGAATCCCAAGAATTTCACCCATTGGCGGCAAAAGACTGTAAGTGGATGTAAAACGCTGCGGTTTTTCATCAAACAGGTATTCCCGAACCTTTTTAGAGATGCGGCCTTTTCCCTTTGCATCGGAAGCAATAAGTGGCAACAGGGTTCCTGAAGGGTGAAGGAAAATGGGAAATAGCGGTACCGGTCTTTTGGTTTCTTCAATGACTTTGCAGTCTTTTGACCGAATGGCGCTAAGCCACTCGGCGATTTTTCCAGCATTACCTATGGTCGCCGAAAGCAGCAGAAGGGGTATTCGGGATGGCAGATAGATCATGGTTTCTTCCCAGACCACCCCGCGATCCTCATCCCCCAGAAAATGGGCTTCATCCAGGACCACAAAATCCGTATCCAGGGTTTGGCCATGGTGCATGGCATCATAAAGCTGATTGCGAAGAATTTCAGTTGTACCGACTATCACCGAGGCGTCCGGCCGTTCTTTTCGATCCCCTGTCAGAATGCCGACCTGGTCATGGCCGAAGATTTCGGAAAATTCGTGAAACTTGGCGTTTGAAAGTGCTTTTAACGGTGTTGCATACCACGATCGCCCTCCTGTTTCCCGAATTCTGGAGATAGCCTGAACCGCAATCCAGGTTTTTCCGGAACCCGTGGGCGCAGTTACTAAGCAATCGGCTTTCTCGATGGCCTTGAGAGCTTCAAGTTGAAATGGATCGGGAGAAAACGGCCGGTCTTCCGGTACGCCGATGGTTTTGAATATGGCCTTCAGACTAGGGTCGGCGTCGGCTTTCAACTTAATGGCAGGGACGTGTTTGCCAGAAGATTTTTTGGCCGCCCCAACTGATGCCTTAGTAATCTTTGGCCTGACCTTTGGCCTGGCTGAATAATCTTTGGCCCGGACTCTGTTTCTTGATTTCATGTTACGAGCTGCTGAATGATCGCATCCATAAGGGATTTGGCAAGGGCATTGGTGTCAAACGGGGATATGCCATTTAGATCCGCCTCAATCAAGGTGTTGTCGTAAGGCAGAAATCCCAGAAAATCAAACTGGGGCATATTTTCGCGAAGAAACGCAATGTCCGCGTCTCCCCGGATTTTATTGCCCACCACTGCAATGCGCTTGAGCCCAATCTCGGAGGCCAAGCGCTGAATATTTTCAGCGGTGTCGATACTTCTTCTGCCAGGCTCCACCACCACGATGAGTTTGTCAACAGCCTTTGCCGTTGCTCTTCCCAGGTGCTCAATACCGGCTTCCATATCCATAACCACCACCTCATCTCTGGCAAGAACAATGTGGGTGATCAGGGCTCTTAAAAGCGTACTTTCCGGGCAGATGCACCCGGAGCCGCCTTTTTTGATGCCGCCAAGACGCATCATCTTGATGTTGCCCAGCTTTGCAGACAATACATCCGGAAGATCATCCACACGGGGATTAAGCTTGAAAAATCCGCCGATGCTACCCGGCAGGGCCTCAGTGCGTTCATACGCCAGGTCTTTCATTTCGGAGATCGGAATGATTTTATCAGCATTTGCAATTCCCAGCGCACCTGCCAGGTTCGCGTCCGGGTCTGCATCAATTGCCAGAACGTGCTTTCCCTGTGCATCAAATGTTCGAATCAGCAAAGCGGAAAATGTGGTTTTCCCGACTCCGCCTTTGCCACTGACAGCAATTTTCATGAGAGTATCCTTTTAGACTATATTCCGCCTCTGTATTTGTCTGCATCTCAATACGGGCGTGTATGACGGCTGCTTTCATCTTTTTTATGGTACAATTGATTTATCACTTATGCGATACGATATCAACATCCAATATCCCATGTGATTGGGGAGAATGTCGAAGTGGTGTGGAAAGTCATTGCCGTCAAATACTTCGATGATTGTTTTTTTTGGTAAAGTTTTTCGAGTATTTTTTGCTTTTGATCTTCTATGCCAAGCGGTAATGCTGTGTGGCGGTGACAATATATTGGATAAACAATTTTACAAAACCATGATTCCCATTGCAGAACGAGAATTTCTGGACTATCTAACAGAGTTGGAGTGAGTAATGGCAAAACAGCTTTCAAAATTAATGAAATTGGGCGTGGTATCGTGGAGAAGCAACAGAAGCTGAGCTGGAGCGATGTTGTTGTGGAAATGGTGGCGGCGGATTTGCGGCGGGCGTTTCCGGGTATGCGCGGATTCTCCCTGGCAAACATCTGGCGGATGCGCCAACTCCATATAGTTTACTCAAGTGAGGCAATTCTCGCACAGGTTGCGCGAGAATTTGAAAAATGGGCATCCTTCATATTACCTCAAAAGTAGTTGACATTTTTGTATGATCAGAAAATGTCAGTTGTTCACTGCAAGGCCGTCAGGTTAGTGTGAAATAATTGTGCCTGTGCCCCAAAGGGGCTGCGTAATTCAGCCCAGGGTTGCGGCTTGGGCCGCTCTACCCTGGGTTACCATAATTTGGCGACAGTCTGTCGCCAAATTGCCCCAAAGGGGCTGTATCAATCAGCCCAGGGTTGCGGCTTGGCCGCTACCCTGGGTTACCGTAAACCATGTCATCAACCCCAACGGGGTTGCGTCCGGGGAGGCAGCCTTTATGCCGCAATCGTTATCCTCTGTTCATATTCATTTGGTATTTTCAACGAAAGACCGCAAGCCCTTTCTGCGGGATGCGGAAATCCGGAAAGAAATACACGCTTTTTTGGGCGGGGTTTCGAAGAAATTGGAGGGTTGCGTCCGACACGCATGATTCGCACCATTACGCAACCCCGTTGGGGTTGGGGATCGTGTGTTGGGGACGTTCCCAGGGTAGCGGCGTTGCCGCAACCCTGGGCTATGGGACAGAATCCCCTTGGGATTCCATGCGCCGTGGAACAGCTCGCCGATGTCGTTCGAACAACCTTTCCGGAGAGAGGAACGGAATAATATGTCTGGACAAACACAAAGTCACGAATGCGTCACCGGCCAGCGGCGGGTTACAGAAGAGGATGTGCGGTGTGCGACGCATATCAACAGCATATTCAACGGAGAACACAAGACATGACGAAATGAAAATCAATCAAGCAAACCACCGAGGCCGATTTGTCTATCCGCAAACCGACAGACCTGTTGACAGAAGTGCGGGAGTTGATTCTCCAGGCGCGTGAAGATGTGGCCCGAACTGTGGATGCCGGGCTTACTACCCTTTACTGGTACGTCGGCCGCCGCATCAGGCAGGACATCCTCAAGGAAAAGCGCGCCGAATATGGCGGGCAAATTGTCTCAGCACTGGGGCGACAATTGGAAATGGAGTTTGGACGTGGATTTGGCGAAAAGAACCTGCGCCATATGATCCAGTTTTCGGAGACTTTTCCTGATGAAAAGATTGTCGCCGCACTGCGGCGACAATTGGGTTGGACCCATTTCAAGGCTATCATCCCGATGACCGACCCGCTGAAATGTGACTTCTACGCTGAGATGTGCCGCATCGAACGCCGGAGTACGCGCACGCTGGAGAAGAAAATCGGTTCTATGCTTTTTGAGCGCACAGCTCTTTCCCGGAAGCCTGAAAAGCTGGCAGAGATGGAACTCAAGCAACTGCGCGAAGAGGACAAGCTGACGCCGGATTTGGTCTTCCGCGATCCATTATTCACCAAGCGGGGCTGTCAAATTATGACGGGCCTTTATATTTGGGAGATGCTTCCATTAAGGGCAACCTTCTTGTACGACATATCCGATGCACTATGGAATCGGGTGGCGTGAGAGTTGGGCATGCCCGGATCATGGAGGTTGCACAGATATGACAAAAGACAAAGGTGAACCTCAAACGCTGACATTGGAGGCTATATGGCTAAAATAGAGGGTATTAGAATACGAAATTTTAAAGCGTTAAAGGATGTGACAATCGGAAAGCTTTGGAGTCTGCAGAACGCTGTATCGTTGACGCCGATGACTGCCGTTATCGGAAAGAATGGTGTTGGAAAGAGTACATTGTTTGATGTCTTCGGTTTTCTTGCCGACTGTTTGAAGACAGGCGTGGAAGAGGCTTGCGACTTGCGGGGACGGGGGGGGTATGAACGCATCCGTTCACAAGGGCAAAACGGTCCGATGGAATTTGAAGTGTATTACAAGGAGGATGGCAACGCGCGCCCGATAACATACGAGCTTTCCATCAGCCTGGACAAAACCGGCAGACCTTATGTACAAAAGGAGCGGCTTCGTCAAAGAAGAAGGGGGCAGGACTATGGCAGACCCTTTTCATTTCTCGTGCTGAATGATGGCAAGGGGGTTGTATGGAAAGGCGAAAAAGAGGGGCGTCAGATAGATGAAGACAAAGTACAGCTTGATGTATCTGGGCTAATCGATTCCATTTTGAAGGGTATGGTTAGCGAAGAAAGCAAAGAAACAGAAGTGGTGGAGCTTGAAGACAATCGTAAATTGGGCATTGCCACCCTGGGGTCATTAAAACAGCATCCAAGGATTTCAGCTTTTAGACGATTCATTGAAGGCTGGTACCTAAGTTATTTTACCCCGGATGCTGCCAGAAGTCTTCCATTAGCTGGCGCTCAAAAACATCTGAACATTCATGGGGACAATTTGGGGAATGTGGTGCAATTCATGGAAAGGGAGCATCCAAAGCGATTCAAGTCGATTCTTGATCGAATTTGCCATAAAATCCCCGGTGTGGAAAAGATCGATACAGATAAGACGGCAGACGGCAGATTACTTTTGCGATTCAATGACAAGGGTTTTGCAGATCCATTTTATGCACAGCAAATGTCTGATGGAACTTTGAAGGTCTTTGCCTACCTTCTTCTTCTTGAAGATCCGACTCCCCCACCGCTTCTTTGTATTGAGGAACCTGAAAACGGACTCTACCACAAACTTCTGGAGTCGTTGGCCATGGAATTTCGCAACCATGCCACGGGGAAAAAGGGTGGGTCTCAAGTATTCATCACAACACATCAACCATACTTTGTTGATGCATTATCACCGGAGGAGGTTTGGGTGTTGGAAAAAGAAGAAATCGGGTTTTCCACCATCAGGCGCGCAAGTGACGATGCAACAGTCAAGAATATGGTCGCGGAAGGCCTGCCTCTGGGTGGCCTATGGTATAGTGATTACTTGGATGCGAGGTGAACGGATGCATTTTGAAATCGTATTGACATCAATGTGTAGCATTTGTTATGGATTACGGAACCGTATATTCTTGCTTCTTTCCAATTGGGAGTTCAGCGGCTACAACGAAATCCAGAATTCCGGATCAACAATAGATAGGACTTAATAGTGGCTCTCTCGCTCAACAAACCGAAACTCGACAACCTTGCCGGCGACATCTGGAAATCTGCAGAGCGTCTGCGTGGCAAGTTCAAAGCATACGAATACCAGGGCGTCATCCTGCCGATCATCGTCATCCGGCGGCTGGAGTGCGTGCTGCTGTCATGGCGCGAGGCAAAGAGCGCCGAGGTGCTGGCCAAGCGACCCAAACTCACCAAGGAGAAGCTCGCCAAGCTGGTTAAGGAACTCGAACTGAATCCCCAGCAGTCGGCCTTCTCGAACAAGACCCTATGGACGCTGCGCAAGGTCTATGAGGAAGATCACACGCTGCTGGAGGAGAACTTCCGCGCCTACATCAACGGTTTCTCGAAGAACGTTGACGACATCATCGAGCATTTCAATTACCGGGCCACCATCACCACAATGATGAAGAACAACCGCCTTGCTCCAATTCTGAATCAATACAAGGAACTGGAGCTTGGCCCGTACCAACTCTCCGGTCTGGAGATGGGCTACATCTACGAGGAACTGCTTCGGCGTTTCTCGGAACAAAGCGGCGAGGAAGCTGGAGAGCACTTCACCCCGCGCGAGGTTATCCGGCTCATGGTTGAGTTACTGGAAATCCCCATCCCGACCGACCGGCACGTCTCTATTTACGACCCAGCCTGCGGCACAGGCGGCATGTTGTCCGTTGCCAAGGAACACCTGCTGGATCGAGCCGCCACACCCGCACAGCGAGACAACGTTGAGAAGTTCGTCACCGTCCACGGGCAGGAGCTTTCACCAACCAACTACGCCATCTGTCAGGCCGATCTGCTCATCAAAAAGGACCAGCAGGCCAAGGTATTCCTAGGCAACTCGCTCATCCCCCACGATGCGCACAGCAAGGAACCAGGCGACCAGCTTCCCGAAACCATGTTCCGCTTCGACTTCATGCTCAGCAATCCGCCCTTTGGTGTCACTTGGGGTGGCAAGGACGGCTACGAGAAAGAAGCCCGGAAACTGGAGAAGACCCGCTACCAGGCCGGCATGCCGCGTGTGAACGACGGCGCGCTGCTGTTCCTGCAAACCATGTTGGGCAAGATGCAAACGCCGGAGAAGGGTGGCAGCCGCATTGCTATCATCTTCAACGGCTCGCCGCTTTCGAATGGCGACTGCGGCTCAGGCGAGAGCGAAATCCGCCGCTGGATTCTGGAGAACGACTGGCTCGACGCCATTGTCATGCTGCCCGACCAGCTTTTCTACAACACCGGCATCTTCACCTACATCTGGCTGCTGCGAAACGAGAAGCCCGCAGCTCATCGTGGGCGGGTGATGCTTATTGATGCCCGTCAGCAGTTTGAGAAAGAACCGAAGTCCTTCGGAAACAAGCGCAACCGCATGACAGATGTTCATCGGCAATGGATCGCAGCGCGTTACCAAAAAGGCTGGAAACGCGGTTTTGACGATGAGCATGTGAAGCTCTTTCGCGAGAAGGACTTCGCGTTCCACAAAGTCAAGGTGGTGTTTTGGCAGACCGACGAATACGACCAGCCGGCCATCATCACAGAGCCTTACGAAAAGGCGTTCACCGCCGCCAACCTTGCCAAGGAGCAGGCGTTCCACGACAACGACCTCACCTTCCGTGTACATGTGAAGGCGGATAACAAAGAGAATACTGTGGAGTTCGTTCTCAAGCCGATCGACAGTGTAGCGAAGAAATTCAAAGCGGCCTTTGGCGATCGGCCGGAAATTCTATCCGTAGAATGGACGCACCGGCATTATGTGCAGGACACCGAATACATCCCGCATGGCGAGGATATTGTGGTGTTTCTGAAACGGGAGATCGCCAAGCCCATCATCCGCTGGGAAGACAGCCCGCAGCTTGGATACGAAATTCTGCCGAACAAATACTTTTACCGCTATCAGCCACCCACGCCAGCGAAGGAATTGCTGGCGGAGTTCTGGAGACTGGAGAAAGAGGCTGAGAAGATGCTGGAGGGGTTAGCGAAATGAGTCTTGGCCAGGACAGTTTCCTCGCAGAGTTGCCAGACGGTTGGACATTCGACCGTTTCAAGGATGTTGCACTGCTTCGTAACGAACGCACGGACGAGGCGAGTGAAGTTGAGGATTATCTTGAACTTGAAGACCTCGAATCCGGCACGGGACGCATCCTGAATCGCCGTAATACCATGGATGTTGTGAGCGACGTGACAGTGTTCAAGAAAGGGGATGTGCTGTTTGGGAAGTTGCGGCCATATCTTGAAAAGTATTACGTCGCTGAGTTCGACGGCAAATGTACAGGTGAAATCCTTGCGTTCAAGCCGAAGCGCATCGAAGGCCGCTTCTTGTTTTATTGTATAGCTTCCCCGTGGTTCATAGAGCGCTGCAATATGCTCGCTTACGGAGCAAAAATGCCGCGTGTCAATTGGCCGACACAGCTTGCACAATTCAATCTTCCCATCCCGCCGCTGTCCGAGCAGCAGCGCATCACGGCATATCTGGATGCGAGTTGTGCGGCGATTGATGCGTCTGTGGCCGCTAAACGCCGCCAAATTGAAATCCTTGATGTACTCCGCACGACGTTGATTTACGAGGCAGTGACACAGGGAATCAACCGAAGCGCAACGACAGTCGTTCACGATATTCCGAGTTATGGGCGCACACCGAAACATTGGAAGCGCTCGAAGCTGCGCTACGAGATTTCTATTCAGAACGGCGATTTCGCCTCGGACAAACTTCAGGAAGGCGGCGCTTATCCTATTCTTGGTGGCAATGGTGTGATGGGTCATACCGATCTGTCGAACGTGGACGGTGAAACCGTGGTCATTGGCCGTGTCGGCGCATACTGCGGTAACGCACACTATGTGCAGGGTAGAGTGTGGGTTAGTGACAATGCACTCATCGTAAAGTCGCGCCACTATGCGCGCTTCCTCTGTCATTTGTTCAACGCACTCAATTTCAACGCGCAGGCGAATAACACGGCCCAGCCCGTGATTACAGGAACAAAAATCAAGAACACATATATCGTGCTTCCGCCGCTCGCCGAACAGGAGACCATCTGCACAGTCCTCGATGAGAAACTCGCTGAGGTGAAACTTATCGCTACTGGTATAGAATCCCAAATCACCACCCTCACCGCCTACCGCAAATCGCTGATTCACGAATGCGTCACCGGTCAGCGGCGGGTGACGGAAGAGGATGTGCAGTGTGCGACGCATATCAACAGCATATTCACCGGAGAACACAAGACATGACGAAACGAAAATCAATCAAGCGAACCACCGAGGCCGATTTGTCTATCCACAAACCGACAGACCTGTTGACAGAAGTGCGGGAGTTGATTCTCCAGGCGCGTGAAGACGTGGCCCGAACTGTGGATGCCGGGCTTACTACCCTTTACTGGTACATCGGCCGCCGTATCAGGCAGGACATCCTCAAGGAAAAGCGCGCCGAATACGGCGGGCAAATTGTCTCGGCACTGGGGCGACAATTGGAGATGGAGTTTGGCCGGGGTTTTTCCGAGAAATCGCTACGCCACATGATCCGCTTTATCGAGGCATTTCCCGACTTCGAGATTGTCTCGGCACTGCTGAGACAATTGTCCTGGACCCATTTCGTTTCGCTCATCTACCTCAATGACCCGCTGAAGCGCGACTTTTACGCCGAGATGTGTCGAATCGAACGGTGGAGTACGCGCATGCTGGAAAAGAAGATTGGCTCAATGCTGTTTGAACGCACAGCGTTATCGCGTAAGCCGGAAGAACTTGCGGCGTTGGAACTCAAGCAACTGCGCGAAGAAGACAAGCTGACGCCGGATTTGGTCTTCCGCGATCCATATCTGCTCGATTTCCTCGGGCTGAAAGATACTTATGCCGAAAAAGATATCGAGGCGGCCATCCTGCGGGAAATGGAATCATTTATCCTTGAACTGGGCGTTGGTTTCGCATTCCTCGAACGACAAAAGCGTATCACCGTCGGCAACACGGATTACTACCTTGATCTGCTGTTCTACCATCGCCCACTGCGGCGGCTGGTTGTAATCGAGTTGAAGTTGGATGATTTCAAACCGGGCGACAAAGGGCAGATGGAACTCTATCTGAATTGGCTTGACCGTTACGAACGAAGAGATGGTGAAGAAAAACCCATCGGCCTGATTCTCTGCGCGGGGAAAAACCAGGAGACTGTCGAACTGTTGGGGATGGAACAGAGCGGCATCCAGGTATCGTCATACTGGACGGAAGCCCTCCCGAAACAACAATTGGAGCATAAACTCCGCGAGGCGGTGCGCCTGGCGCGGGTGCGGCTGAAGGCGGATGAGGACTGACTATGGCCCGGAAGAAACAACCCGAACTAACCTTTCAGCAGCATGTCGCGGACTTCCTTGTCCGAGAGCATAAGTATGGTGTCCTCGAACAGTCCGACATCACGGACACTGAGCACTTCATCGCCGAGGACCAGCTATGGGCTTTTCTCACAGCCACGCAGGCAGATATGCTCACAAAGCTCACGGATGCCTACAGCACAGACGCGAGAGACGAGGTGTTCAAAGCCCTGCACAAGGAACTGGAGCACACGCCGCTTTGGATGCTTCTCCGCCATGGGCTGAAGGTTCGTGGGCTGGAGTTTCGGCTGTTCTATCCCAAGCCTCGCTCCGCCGAGAGCGCCGCCGCCGTAAAACACTGCGAGAACCGCATCACCTTCCGCCCGCATTTATACTTTGGCGAGACCAACCAGGAAATTGATTTCGTCTTCTTCCTCAACGGCCTGCCCATTGTGGCGCTGGAGTTGAAGCACGAGAAGAACCAGACCGTGCATGACGCCGTCGCACAGTTCGCCGCTCGTGACCACGCATGCAAGATTTTCCGGCATCCGTTTCTCTATCTCGCTGCCGACACATGCGACGTGATGGCCGCCACTGACCCGCGCCGGGAACAGAACTTCCGCTGGCACAACACAGGCCTGACGAATGAAAGCATTACCAAGGATGGCAGTGAATATCCGGTGGAGTTTCTCTACCGTGAGGTGTTGGCAAAAGACCAGTTGCTCGAAGCGCTTTCGTTCTTCCTCGTCCGTGTGCCTCAGCGTGACGCGGAGGACGACAAGCCGGAGCGTCCAGCCTTCACCCTGTTCCCGCGCTATCATCAGAGCCGTTCGGTACGAATGGTGGCGAACGACATCTCAGCGCAATTCGCCGCGAAGGGCGACATCGGCCGAAAGTATCTCGTCAATCATTCAGCGGGCAGCGGCAAGACGCTGACGATGTGCTGGCTGGCGGACCGCCTCCACAGTCTGTTCGACCCTGGCACAAACGAGAAGCTCGTGGATATGGTGTTCATTCTCACGGACAGGAAATCGCTTGATACGAATATCAGGGATGAGATCGAGAACTTCACGCACCTGAAGGATGTCGTGGGTTTGGCTCAAAAGGCCGAGGACCTGCTGCGGTTCTTGAAGGACCGCAAGCCGATCATCGTCACTACACAGCAGAAGTTTGCCTGGCTGCTGGACGAGATCGAGAAAAACCCCGAACTGAAGAAACTCCGGGTCGCCTTCCTGATTGATGAAGCCCACCGTTCACAGGAAGGACAGATGGGCGTGGCCATCCGGTTGCCGTTCCGCAAAATGGACGAACCCGATGCCGATGTTTCAGAGCTGGACCCGGAAGAGCAAATCACCAAGATCATCCGCGAGCGTGACCTCAATCAGATCATCGTAGCATTCACCGCCACTCCTGCGCCGGCCACAGTCACCCTGTTCGGCGAGTCGTTTGACACCTACTCCGAGGCCGAGGCCATCGCCGAAGGCTACATCGTGGATGTGGCATCCAGCATCATTTCCTACAAGACGCTCTACAACCTGAATTGCCCGGTCGCGCCCAAACCGGACAGGGAGATGCTCTATCCCAAGGGGGTCGTGTCCAAGGCTCTACAGAACGTGGCTTTCCAGGATGATGGCCTGATTCAGTACAAGGCTGAGGTGATGCTGCGTATTTTCGAGAAGGACGTAATGCCGCTAATCGGCGGACGCGCCAAGGCGATGATCGTGACCTCCTCCCGCGTTGCCGGACTGCGCTATTTCCAGATCATCAAGGAAAAGCTTAAGACGCGCGGAACAGCCTACAAGGCGCTTTTTGCTTTCTCGGATTTTGTCCATCCGGAGACCAATGCGGCGATCTCCGAGCACGCGATGAACGAATTGAAGGACGGTGAATTGATCGAGCAGCGGTTCGAGGGCGAAGACTACCGTTTGATGATCGTGGCCAGCAAGTTTCAGACAGGTTTCGACCAGCCGCTGCTGGCCGGCATGTTCCTTGACAAGCCGGTGATGGACCGAAACGCCGTCCAAACGCTGTCACGCCTGAATCGCTGCTTTGAGGGCAAGGATCGTGTAGTGGTAGTGGACTTCACCAACAATGCAAAAGCGATCCTCAAGGCATTCGTCAAATACCGAAAAGGCGCGCCCATCGAGCCGGAAGAGCCGGATTCGGAACTTTGCCCGAAATTGCACGCCGAGATTCTGGCTGCGGGAGTTTTCACCCAAAAGGATGCCGCCGATCTTGCAAAGCTGCTCGCTACCGGTACGGATCCCCAGGTGCAGTACTCGATCAACGCGCTGCGGACTCGCTTTCAGGCAAAGCTCACAAATCTGGAAGCGCGAAAGGAGTTCGTTTACCTGCTCGCCCGTTTTGTGAAGAATTTTCACTTCCTCACTTGCTTCTTCACTTTTGGGCCGGAGATCCAGCAATTTGCTATGTTTGCCGAATACGTCGGCCCGCAACTTATCAAAGCCGGCAGCGTATCCGAGCTGATGAAGCAGATTCGCCGGACGGAAGTAATCAAGGCCGCCGTTGAATATCAAGGTGTCGAGAGTGGCGATGGTACGGTCAGGCTCAAACCGGGTACGGGAAAAAAGGGATCTGGCCCGCCTCAAAAGAAGGTGTCCGTTCAGGACATGATCGCGGAAATTCAGACCAGGTTCGCCATCACTGATGATGAGGCGCTCTACATCAAGCAGGTTACGCGGGAGAAAGCCGCAGACACGGACATTCACAGTACCGTCATTGCCAACCGGGACAAACGTGACTACCTTGAAGGCGCTTATCGCTGGCAGGTGAACGGCGAGATTCAGACCCC
>Ga0194038_1000192_pt1 | contig 25914 bp, 23 predicted proteins | sample JunL226m_MetaG_FD_148630 | JGI IMG/M metagenome (GOLD analysis project Ga0194038, IMG submission 148630) | Anoxic zone freshwater microbial communities from boreal shield lake in IISD Experimental Lakes Area, Ontario, Canada - Jun2016-L227-6m | ecosystem: Environmental > Aquatic > Freshwater >... | reverse complement strand
AAAGTAGGTAATCTGAACCGTTTTAAAATAAAACAGGCTTTTTAGTTGTTCCTGTTTGGCATAAATAAACAATAATCGTCTTTCTAAGCGTTGTTTAGCTGAAATATAATCTAAAAAAGCCGTCAAGGTTAGTTTAGTCATGATAAATAAACCAGCGGTCAATAAGAGTCCAAAGGCGGCCATCAGCAGAGCCAAGCCTAGTTGTGTCAGTATATTCGCTAGTCTGGGAATGGCTAACCAGAGAACCAGATCAACGGATAGAAATAAAGCAAAAGCGCTGAACACTAATAGCAAGGCAATTTTAATGAGCATGGACGATGAGTGTTTTAGTGATTCATACTGCAAGCTTAACCGGATGTAAGTTATAATGTAACCCTATTAAATTTTAATTCCAAGTAGTAATGATGTCTCAGTTTTTTGAAATACATCCAGAAAATCCTCAGTTGAGATTAATTCATCGTGCGGTAGAAATTATTCGTAAAGGCGGTGTAATCGCATATCCGACGGATTCTTCTTATGCCTTAGCTTGTCATCTCGGCGATAAACAGGCTTTGGATAAGATACGCCGTATTAGGCAGTTAGATGATAAACATGACTTTACCTTAGTGTGTAAAGATCTGACTCAAGTCTCCAATTTTACCAAAATCGGTAATGAGGCTTATCGACTGATTAAAACCTTAACACCAGGGCCATTTACGTTTATTTTGGATGCAACCCGTGAGGTGCCTAAAAAATTACAGCATCCCAAGAAAAAGACCATTGGTATACGGATACCGGATCATCCAGTTGCTCAGTTATTGTTGCAGGAGTTAGAAGAGGCATTATTTAGTGCTACGCTGATTTTACCAGGAGAAACCGAAGCCATGACTGATCCTTATGAGATTAGAAACAGACTTGAACACGAACTGGATTTAGTGATTGATGCCGGTATTATTGAATATGAAGAAACAACTATGATCGAGGTATCCAATCAGGGTGCATCAATCATTCGGCAGGGCAAGGGTATTGCTCCTATGCTAGATTAAATTTGAGAAACAGTAATGGATGAGTTAACGTTAGTTCAACGTATCGTGATTTGGGTGTTGCCGGTTGTGTTTGCCATTACCGTGCATGAAGTGGCTCATGGTTGGGTAGCCAAGAAATACGGTGATAATACCGCTTCTATATTAGGTCGATTAACGTTGAATCCCATTAAGCATATTGATTTATTGGGGACGATTATTTTACCAGGTCTATTACTTCTTTCGGGTACCGGGTTTATTTTTGGCTGGGCAAAGCCAGTGCCTGTTGATACAAGAAACTTTAAACGGCCCTTGCAAGACATGGCAGTAGTGGCTTTAGCGGGTCCGGTTTCTAATTTATTGATGGCGGTTGCCTGGGCTTTGGTTGCCCGTTTGGGTGTTATTATTGGCGCAGGATTTGAGTCTATTTCTCATCCTTTAATCTATTCTGGTGTGGCGGGTATTTCAATTAATTTAGTATTAGCCCTGATTAATTTGTTACCGATACCGCCGCTGGATGGCAGTCGTATACTAACAGGTGTTTTGCCGAGTTATTGGGCCTGGCAATATAATCGATTAGAGCGTTATGGTTTTCTTATTCTAATGGCGCTGTTATATTTCAAAATACTGAATGTTATTTTAGAATACCCCTTATTTATTGCTCAGAAAATATTCTTTTCAATTGCTGGATTGTAGTACGAATCAAGTTAGATTTAAGCTGACATTCACGTTGACTATAACATGATTAATACTGCGGTTGCTGTTTTGGAAGAAGCGCTGGAGACTTCTTTTGCAAGGGTTAATGGTGTTCCCTTTAATCAATTGCCAGAAGATCTTTATATTCCTCCTGATGCCTTAGAAGTTTTTCTGGACTTATTTGAAGGGCCGCTGGATTTGTTACTTTATCTGATTAAACGTCAGAACCTGGATATTGTGAATATCCCTATTGCTCAAATCACCCATCAATATATCAGTTATATTCAGATAATGGGTGTGTTGAATCTTGAGTTAGCAGCAGAATATTTGGTGATGGCGGCATTATTGGCCGAGATTAAATCCAGAATGTTATTGCCAAGACAGACAGAGCAGGAAGAGGGTGAAGAAGATCCCCGGGCAACCTTAATTCGTAGGCTTCAGGAATATGAATGTATTAAAGCAGCCGCAGAAGAGATCGATTTATTACCCAGAATTGAGCGTGATATATTTACCATAGAGGTAGATGTATCGGCTTTGAATATTGAGCAACAACTGCCCGATATACACTTAAAAGATATGTTGTTGGCGTTTCAGGATGTTCTAAAGCGCGTTGATCAACTGAGTCACCACCAAATTACCAAAGAAGCTTTATCCGTCCGTGAAAGAATGGCAACCATTATGGCAGTCCTTGAAGGAGAAAATAGCCTCCTTTTCTCGCAATTATTTATCCGAAAAGAAGGTCGACACGGAGTCGTTGTCTCGTTTTTGGCCATCCTCGAACTCGCAAAAGAAGGACTCATCGAAATTATCCAGTCAGAACCCTTCGGAGACATACGAGTTAGAAGTACTAGTACTGCCGCCACCGCCTAAGAAGGTCGTCAAGCCTAGAAAAAAACCAGTTGTTGAGAAAATACCTGTTTTGGTATTGCCTGATGACTCTTTAGAGAGTCATTTAATTAACTCAGCGATAGAGACGACTACAAGGCCGATTAGATTGCGTCGGCTGGGTAAGTTTAGGAAGCAAGCTAATAAGCAACCACTAGAAACGACATTAAGTACGACGAATGATAAAGTGACTGAACCCATTGAAGTTAACGAAAAAATAAAACGTATTGTTGAGGCCATTCTATTTGTAGCGAAAAGGCCTATGACCGCTAAGCAGGTCTTGCAAGTGTTTCCTGAGTTGGAGCAACCTGAGTTGCAAGAGATACAGGTAGCGATAGAGCTTATTATAGAAGACTATAGTGCAAGGCCGATTGAATTAAAGCAGGTTGCAAGTGGTTATCGGTTTCAAATTAAGTCGGACTTATCGCGGTGGGTAGCGCGTTTGTTTGAAGAAAAACCGCCTAAATATTCACGTGCTTTGTTAGAAACATTGGCTATTATAACGTATAGACAACCCGTTACTCGTGCAGACATTGAAGATATCAGAGGAGTTAGTGTCAGTTCAAGTATTATTCAGACCTTGCTTGAGCGTGAATGGATTAGAGTGGTGGGGCACAAAGAAGCGCCGGGTAGGCCGGGTTTATATGGCACAACCAAGCAGTTTCTGGATTATTTTAACGTAACATCTTTAAGTGAACTGCCGGCGTTAGGTGATATTAAACACCTCGATGAGTCGGTAGAAAACAGGCAACAACCGACGCAGGTAATGAGTGAAAAGTAATAAACCAAGTAGTGGAACATCAAAGCCGCCAAGTAATTCATCGGCTAGAGTCAATAAGTCGCCGAAACAGCAGCGCAAAAATCAGGAAAGACACACGCCTAAGGATGTTGATTACAAGCAGTCACCCGCTGCCAACGCAACTAAGAAACAATCAGGTGATCCTAAGGCGAGTGCCAAGCCAGTTAAAAAGAGTGAGAATCCTCAGGGAAGTGCTCAGGGTGAGCGAATTCAGAAGGTTTTGGCACGGGGTGGCGTGGGTTCCAGAAGAGAAATAGAGCGCTGGATTGATGAAGGACGATTGAAATTAAATGGAGAGCCTGTTAAGTTAGGTGATCGCCTAAAAGCAGGTGATTATTTACAGCTTAATGAGCGAGTCGTGCATTGGGAAAAGTTTGCGATTCAACCGACTCGGGTATTGCTTTATCATAAGCCTACAGGCGAGGTGGTTACTCGTCGTGACCCTGAAGGTAGACCCGTTGTCTTTACCCAGTTGCCGTCATTAACCACGGCTCGATGGATCTCGGTCGGTCGCTTGGATATTAATACTTCAGGATTATTATTGGTCACCAATAACGGTGAGCTGGCTAATAAATTAATGCATCCATCGACTCAGGTCCAACGAGAATATGCAGTACGTATTTTGGGTGAGGTATCCGACGCTACTTTAGAAAGGCTTAAAGAAGGTGTTGAACTTGAAGACGGTAAGGCAAAGTTTGATGAAATTCATTTCTTTGGCGGGGAAGGTGCCAATAAATGGTATAACGTTATCGTTAGTGAAGGGCGTAATCGTTTGGTCAGGCGCTTATGGGAATCTCAAGAAGTCGTCGTAAGTCGTTTAATGCGGGTTCGCTATGGGCCGGTAGTTTTGCCTGAGCGTTTAAAAACGTGCACCTTTTATGAATTGACTGATAAGGAGTTGGATCTGTTATTTGAGTTTGCGGGTTTAGAGCGCAATGAGCCGGTCGCGGTGAAAGTTGAGCCGGAGACTCGTAGAGTTCAAAACCCTAGAAAACGATAAAATCTCCCCTAACCCCTCTTTATTTAAGGAGGGGGACTGAATACCTGCTAGTAAACAAAGTACCCTGTAGGTCGTTTTAAATTATTTCCTGATTGACCTGTTGTAACGCATAAAATAATTTAAGGGTTGCTTAAGTTGAATCTATTGGTATAATAATCGGCTATTGAAGTTACTTAACTTCAGGCGCGTAGCTCAGTTGGTTAGAGCACCACCTTGACATGGTGGGGGTCGTTGGTTCGAGTCCAATCGTGCCTACCAGACATCAAAGCACTGCTTAAGCGGTGCTTTTTTTATTGTAGCAACTAAAAACATAATAAAATGCCCGTAATTACTCTTCCTGATGGCTCTAGTCGTGAGTTTGACCATGTTGTTACAGTCATGGATGTTGCCCGCTCTATAGGCACAGGATTAGCTAAAGCCACCTTGGCAGGTCGTATTAATGGGGCTTTGGTTGATGCCAGTACTGCTATTGATCAAGACGTTTCATTGCAAATCATTACCGCAAAAGACGAAGAGGGCGTTGATGTTATCCGCCATTCTACCGCGCATTTATTAGCGCAAGCCGTTAAACAATTATTTCCTGAAGCACAGGTGACTATTGGGCCGGTTATAGAAAACGGCTTCTACTATGACTTTTCTTATCATAGACCTTTTACACCTGACGACCTCAAGGCTATTGAAGCTAGAATGCAGCAATTAGTGTCTGAAGATCATGTGGTTAATCGTTCTGTGTTAAGTCGTGATGCTGCGGTAGATTTTTTTAAAGGCTTGGGTGAGCGTTATAAAGCCGAATTGATTGAATCAATTCCAGCAGATCAAGATTTATCGCTTTATCAGCAAGGCAGTTTTACCGATCTATGTAGAGGGCCTCATGTCCCTAGTACGGGTAAGTTAGGCGGTTTTAAGTTAATGAAGATTGCGGGTGCTTATTGGCGCGGTAATTCTGATAACGAAATGTTACAACGTATCTACGGTACGGCATGGGCTGATAAAAAGGAATTACAGGCTTATTTACACCGCTTGGAAGAAGCTGAAAAGCGTGATCACCGTAAATTGGCAAAAACTTTTGATTTGTTTCATATTCAGGAAGAAGCGCCTGGTATGGTGTTCTGGCATGATAAAGGCTGGGTCATTTATCAGCAAATTGAACAGTTCATTCGTGAGAAATTACGGGTTAATGGTTATGGTGAAGTTAAAACACCACAACTTGTCGATCGTTCTCTTTGGGAAAAGTCTGGCCATTGGGATAAGTTTGGTGCGATGATTTTTACCACTCATTCGGAAAGTCGTGATTATGCGATTAAGCCGATGAACTGTCCGTGCCATGTACAGATTTATAACCTAGGCATTAAAAGTTATCGTGATTTGCCGATTCGTATTGCAGAGTTTGGTTCTTGTCACCGAAATGAGCCCTCAGGTACTTTGCATGGCTTGATGCGGGTCAGAAACTTTGTTCAGGATGATGCGCATATCTTTTGTACAGAAAGTCAGATTCAAGACGAAGTGTCTACTTTTATCGATATGCTATTCTCCATTTATAGTGAGTTTGGTTTTAACGAAGTCATTATGAAATTATCAACCCGTCCTGAAAATAGAGTGGGTGATGATGTGGTTTGGGATAAAGCGGAAACTGCGCTGGCTTTAGCATTGGATAATAAAGGCTTAAAGTGGGATCTACAGCCGGGTGAAGGTGCTTTTTATGGGCCTAAAATTGAATTCTCCTTAAAAGATTGTATTGGTCGTGTTTGGCAATGCGGTACAATCCAGGTTGATTTTTCTATGCCGGGTCGTTTAGGTGCCACTTATATTGCTGAAGATGGCTCAAAGCAAGTGCCTGTGATGTTACATCGTGCCATATTGGGATCTCTGGAAAGATTTATCGGAATTCTGATTGAGCAATATGCCGGTACCTTCCCTTTATGGTTAGCACCGGTGCAAGTGATGGTGCTGGATATTGCTGATCGACAGGCTGTTTATGCTACTCAAATCATGAAAGAGTTAGAGCAACAGGGTGTTAGGGTAAAAATTGACTTGAGAAATGAGAAGATCGGGTTTAAAATTCGCGAACACTCTATGCAACGCATACCGTATTTGGTCATTGTGGGTGACAAAGAATTAGAAGAGCAAAATATCACCGTACGTACGCAAAAAGGTGAAGATTTAGGTAGTCTGTCAATCGGTGAGTTTGCAGAACATATTAAGCAAGAGATTGCGGATAGAAAATTATAGTATTTATTGGAGGATTAGGGTATCGCTGCTAAAAAAGATGAAACGCGTCTGAATGATTCAATCACCGCTAGACGGGTGAGGGTAACAGGGGCAGAGGGTGAAGCATTAGGTATTATCTCGCTGGATGAAGCCAAACAGATTGCTTATGCGGCAGACTTGGATTTAGTAGAAATATCACCAAACGCGGATCCCCCGGTTTGTAAGATAATGAACTACGGCAAGTACCAGTTTGAGCTTAACAAGAAGCTTCAGGTTGCCAAAAAGAAACAAAAGCAAATTCAGGTTAAAGAAATTAAATTCAGACCTGGCACCGATGAGGGCGATTATCAGGTTAAACTGCGTAGTTTAACTAAGTTTCTCAATGAGGGTGATAAAACGAAAGTCACCGTTCGCTATCGTGGGCGTGAAATGGCTCATCGTGAAATTGGCATAGATTTGTTAAAGCGTATCGAAAAAGATTTGGAAGAAATAGCCATTGTCGAGCAATTTCCAAAAATGGAAGGCCGTCAAATGATTATGGTTATGTCACCTAAGAAGAAAAAATAATTTAATAACTGATTACATCACCACTTTATTGTTGGGGTGCGGTTCTGTGAGGGCATATTAATTATGTTTTCATGGTTAACAGCAGAGGAGTTGCTGTTTAAAGTATTACTGCAAGTAATACTAGTAATTCTTCAGGGCCATGCATTTTGCCTTGTTGGGTTATGTCTCAGGGATTTTTATTTATATATTATTGGAGCAAACAAATGCCAAAGATAAAAACTAACCGTGGTGCTGCTAAGCGTTTTAGGCGCACGGGTAACGGCGATTTTAAATGTGGACAGTCACATCGCCGTCATATTTTGACTAAGAAGTCTACTAAGAGAAAAAGACAGTTACGTTCACCCGCAACTATTCATCCATCAGATGTGCGTATGGCCATACGTATGATGCCATACAGTTGATAGGGGATTAAGAATGCCTAGAGTTAAACGTGGTGTAACAGCCAGAGCAAGACATAAAAAAGTTTTAAAGCAAGCGAAAGGTTACTACGGTGCCCGTAGTCGCGTTTATCGCGTTGCTAAACAAGCGGTTATTAAAGCCGGTCAATATGCTTACCGCGACCGTAAACAGAAAAAGCGTCAATTCCGTGCTTTGTGGATCGTTCGTATTAATGCGGCGGCACGTTTGTATGGAATTTCATACAGTCGATTAATCAATGGGTTGACCAAAGCGAACGTTAAAATAGATCGTAAGGTCTTGGCTGATATCGCTGTTCGTGACATTGAGTCATTTGGAAAAATTGCTGAGATAGCTAAAGCCAATCAAAGTCCCGTTTCTTAAGTAATGCCTCAACCCAACTCTTTGGAGATGGGTTGTTCAGGTTTTTCCTGTAGTCAGTTTTTCAAATTCACCTATCCCTAACATAAGCGAGCAGTGCAGTGTCGGCTATCCTTGAAGAGATTCTCGCGCAGGCATTACAAGAGCTTGCAGCAGTTAAAGACCTTATCGAACTCGATAAGGTGCGTGTTCATTATCTGGGTAAAAAAGGATTATTTACTTTACAGATGAAAGAGTTGGGCAATCTGGAACCAGAGCAGCGGCGATTAGTGGGTCAAATCATTAATCAAGCTAAAGACCAGTTCCAACATCAGCTAGAAATTAGTAAAGATAACCTGGAGGCGGCTGCTCTTGCAGCAAGATTAGCTTCTGAAAGTATCGATGTTAGTTTGCCGGGGCGTGGTCAAGCGGTAGGTCGGTTACACCCTGTTACCACTACCTTGCGACGTATTTCAAAGATTTTTGCCAGTGTTGGCTTTAAGGTCGTTGAAGGTCCTGAAATTGAAGATGATTATCATAATTTCGAGGCACTTAATATCCCTGCGCATCACCCAGCGCGAGCGATGCACGACACTTTTTATTTTGATGCGCATACCGTGTTAAGAACGCATACTTCACCGGTTCAAATTAGAGTCATGGAGTCCGAAAAACCGCCTTTAAAAGTGATTGCTCCGGGTCGTGTTTATCGTTGCGATTCTGATATTACTCATACCCCTATGTTTCATCAGGTAGAAGGTTTTTTAGTGGATACGGATGTTAGCTTTGCTGATTTAAAAGGGGTTGTTTACGAATTCTTGCGTGCCTTCTTTGAAAAAGATATACAAGTGCGCTTTAGACCCTCTTACTTTCCTTTTACTGAACCCTCTGCTGAAGTCGATATCGAGTGCGTAATGTGTGATGGTCACGGCTGTCGGGTGTGTAGTCAAACCGGATGGTTAGAAGTCATGGGCTGCGGTATGATTCATCCCGAGGTTTTTAAAGCTGTTAATATCGATAGTGAGCAATACAGTGGTTTTGCGTTTGGTATGGGCGTGGAACGTCTTGCCATGTTGCGCTATGGCATTAATGATTTAAGGTTGTTTTTTGAAAATGATCTTAAGTTTTTAGAGCAATTTAACTAAGTGGTCGTTTCGTTACACAGGAAAACTTGAATAATGCAAATTAGTGAGGCCTGGTTAAGGTCGTATGTAAATCCAGACGTCAGCACAGAAAAACTGGTTGAACAATTGACGATGGCTGGCCTAGAGGTCGGCTCTGTTGAACCCGCTTCGGCACACTTTAGTGGTGTCGTAGTTGGCGAAGTATTAGCTATGCAGCAACATCCTGATGCAGATCGCCTGCGTGTTTGTCAGGTTAATGTAGGTGGAGCCGAGCCTTTACAAATCGTCTGTGGCGCAAGCAATGTTCGTGTGGGATTAAAAATTCCTGCTGCGTTGTGCGGTGCCGTTTTGCCCGGTGATTTTAAAATAAAGAAATCGAAATTACGTGGTCAAGAATCCTTTGGTATGTTGTGTTCAGAAAAGGAACTGGGTTTAGCGGCAGATGCTCATGGCTTGATGGAATTGGCTGATGATGCGCCAGTGGGCGTTGATATTCGTGACTATTTAGCACTGAATGATTCGATCATCGAAGTTGATTTAACGCCTAATAGAGCAGACTGCTTGAGTGTAGAAGGTTTGGCACGCGAAGTTGCCTTGTTGAATAGTTTAGATTGGTCAGTTACGCAGGTTCAGTCAGTCGCGATAGGTCACACAGACGGCTTAAACGTATCGGTAGAAGCAACCGAAGCGTGCCCACGTTATTTGGGACGGTTAATTAAGGGAGTTAATGCCAAAGCAGAAACGCCGTTGTGGATGCAAGAGCGTTTACGTCGTTCAGGTTTAAGAAATCTAGGGCCTTTGGTTGATGTAACCAACTATGTTTTATTAGAATTGGGTCAACCGTTACATGCCTTTGATGCTGACAAGTTATCAGGTGGTATCACTGTTCGTTATGCCAAGACAGACGAGTCTTTGAGTTTGTTAAATAATGAAGTGATTAAATTGGATCATGAAGCCTTAGTCATTGCAGATGATCAACAACCCTTGGCGCTTGCGGGTGTGATGGGTGGCAGTGTTTCTGCTGTTTCTGATGATACTCAAAACGTATTTTTAGAGTGTGCTTTTTTTGCGCCAGAAGCAATTGCGGGTAAGGCGCGGCGATTTGGCTTACATACTGATTCTTCACATCGTTTTGAACGAGGTGTAGATGCAACGCTACAAACACGTGCTATTGAGCGTGCAACTCAGTTGATTGTTGAAATTACGGGTGGCATTGTTGGCTCCGTGACAGAAGTAACGAATGCCGAAGCATTGCCGAAGCGTAATCCGGTCTTTTTAAGGCTCTCACGCATCGAAAAAACGTTGGGAATTACCTTAGCCCATGAGCAGGTGTTAGGCATTTTTCAACGCTTGGGTATGGTTGTCGAAACTCAAGAAGATGGCTGGAAAATTATACCGCCGGGTTTTCGTTTTGATATTGCCATAGAAGCGGACTTGATTGAAGAAATAGCCCGCGTGTATGGCTATAATAATCTTCCCGGTAGCAGTCTACTGATGCGCTCAGAACTTGGTTTGGTCTCAGAAGGCTTACTGGAGATAGATCGCGTTAAAGATTTGTTGGTTGATCGGGGTTATCAAGAAGCGGTTACTTATAGTTTTGTAGATGAAGAGATTCAACAGGCTGTAGCCCCAGGCATTGAGGCTATTCGTTTAAAGAATCCGATTTCTTCTGAATTGTCGATAATGAGAACAACGCTTTGGTGTGGTTTATTGAAAGCAGCGCTTCACAATACTAATCGTCAGCATCATCGGGTCAGATTATTTGAAACGGGTCTCCGATTTATAAAAATTGATGAGGTAACGCATCAACAAAAAATGCTTGCGGGTCTAGCTTTAGGTGATATTTATACAGAACAATGGGGTGAAAAACCTCGTAAAGTTGATTATTTTGATATTAAGTCTGACCTGGAAGCAATCTTCGGGTTAACGGGTTGCTCTGTAATGTATGTAGCTAATTCGCACCCTACTTTACACCCGGGTCAAACTGCTGAGCTTTTATCAGAAGACGGACATAAAATTGGTTGGTTGGGTATGTTGCACCCGCATTTAGAAAAGCAATTAGGTTTTGACAGTAAAGTATTTCTTTTTGAGCTAGATCAAAACTTATTACTTAATAAGCGTATTCCTGTATTCAAGTCACTTTCTAAATATCCATCAGTACGGCGCGATTTGGCCTTGATCGTCCATGAAGAGATATCTGCAAATGAGCTAGTCAATTGTATCCAGAGTAGTTCGGAACCTAACTTGCACGATGTGATTATTTTTGATATCTATCGAGGCAAAGGGATCGAAGAAAGTTATAAAAGTGTCGCTTTAAGTTTATTCATGCAAGACGATACACAAACACTAACAGAATCTGCAATTGACGCTATCGTTAGCAGACTGTTGACTTTATTGGCCAAAGAAAAAAATGCAAAACTGAGGGATTGATTTATGGCATTAACAAAAGCGGATTTTGCTGACAAATTGTTTGAAGAATTAAGATTAAACAAGAGAGATGCAAAAGAAATAGTAGAAGTGTTTTTTGAAGAAATCAAAACATCGTTGGAGCAGGGAAAACAGTTAAAAATATCCGGTTTTGGGAAGTTCGAGTTGCGTGACAAGACCAGTCGTCCTGGGCGTAATCCAAAAACCGGAGAAGAGGTTCCTATCACAGCAAGACGAGTGGTAACCTTCAGAGCCGGGCAAAAACTTAAAGCGCGAGTAGAAGCGTATACTGGAGAAAAGCAAGAATAAGGAATGAGCAACCCATTGACAGCAATTGATAGATCAATAGATCATCAAGCTTGAAGGTATGAGAGGATGCTCAAATAGAGATGCTCAAATAGAAAAGAGCAGTATTGCAATTAATGTTGTATAATGAGCAACCTGGAGTATCCACAAAGTTCAATGTCGGGGCGTAGCGCAGCTTGGTAGCGCACTTGTCTGGGGGACAAGGGGTCGTAGGTTCAAATCCTATCGTCCCGACCAATTGAATCAATTTAAAATCAACGATAACTTAACTTAACTTAACTTAACTTAACTTAACTTAACTTAAATCATAGGTTTAAAATGAGTGACACTTGTCCTAAATGCGGTTCAGAATTACAGCGTACTAAACGTAAACCGGTCGATAAAATAATTAATGTTTTTGTTACTATTGCGCGTATTAAGTGTTATCGATACGGCTATGGCTGCGACTATACTGCGTTAAAAAAGATTGCCAAAAATGAAAATCAAGACTAACATCTAAGCCGATGTAGCTCAGTTGGTAGAGCAATTCATTCGTAATGAATAGGTCACGAGTTCGAATCTCGTCATTGGCTCCACCCAGCTGATTGATAAAAACGGTGTGAATCGTTCAATCTAATGGGTGGATTTCAGAGACAATAGACTAACAATCTCTTTTTTGTCCCTTTCAGGATTAATCACCGTATCAAGAAGAAATACTCGGTCATTTTCAATCCCACCTTTCTGAACAATTAACTTTGCAATAGCTTGAGCTCGGTCTGAGGCGAGGTGCTTAAGTCGTTCCTGATCGGGTTTAAGGGTAGAAAAAAGCTTTTGCTTTGCAACCTCATAAATATCACCTTCTTTGGGAGCAACCAGTTTTGGCGTGCCTAAAATTGATTGTTCTGTTAGTGTCGGGAATTTTTCTGATAACTCTTTTGCTAACAGGCGAATATAGTCATCAACTGAAAGATCAATATATTCGGCTCGAGTTATTTTCCCTCCATTCTTATTAATTTCAGCCGCTTTTGATTTTCTTAAGTGATCCATTACCGCGCCCTCTAACATTGCTGGCCAATCTAATTCCTGATAAGCGACACCTTTAATTTCCAGGCTTAAATCAGGTCGATCTTTTAACGCTTTGGCTAAACCCTCCAGTTCATTCATCTGTTGTTGATTTAACATGGCACCACCGGCAGCAAAGCTAACGGTACTCAAATCTTCTTCACTACCCATCATCGATATTAATGAGCTAAATGGCGAAGTGATAATTTTGGATAGTACATTTAGAAAGGCATCACCAATGAGGCTACCAATACTAAATTCTGGATCTTCCAGGCTTCCAGTGATGGGGAAGTCAATTTTTATTTTGCCATTTGAATCTTTTAACAGTGCAATAGCGAGTTCAAGGGGTAATGAAACTGCATTGGGATTTTCCACCTTTTCACCCAGTTCGAATTGATCCATCAAAATATGGTTGGAAGCAGTCAGATTTTTATCGACCACGTTATACTCCAGGCCTAAATTCAATTTGCCCTTTTCGATTTTATAACCTGCAAACTCTGCCATATAAGGCGATATGAAAGGCATCGACATGCCTTGAAAATTCATCTCGATAGTGTAATTTCCCAGATAGGGGCTAATTGATCCTTTGATATCAACCGGTGAAAAGTCGTAAGTCTTGCCTTTTAAATCAATTTTGATCTCAGATTTTTGATCCGAAGAAATACCATTGGCGCTTCCATCCAGACTTTCAATTTCCGCAGCAAAAGGCAGTACAAGTGATAGGTCAGAAAAATCAGAAGAACCATCGGTTAACTGAAATTTATCCAGTTTAAAATAAGGTTTGGATTGTTCGGAATCCGGCGGCTTGACAGTGCTTGTTTTAATGGATCTTTCTGATTTACTGTCATCAGCAGCAACGAAGATATCGGCAAAGTTTATCGTTTTGTCTTTTCTGATGATAACTCTGGCATAAGGTTTATCGATAACAAGCTCTTTGGCGGTGTAGCGGTTCGATATCAAATCAATATCCATATCTTTTAGGCTAAGTTTTTTCCATTTTACCAAGTCTTTATAGAGTTTCCGGTCACGACTGATTAAATCAGAAATTTCGCTATCGCCCTTAAATTTAATATCCAGCTTATTATTTTCAGCCATGCTCAAGGATGCTTGGCCATTGATGTTCAAAGTGCCGTCAATGATATCAAGACGGGCAAATTTATCCATATAAGACTGAAAGTTATCTAAGGCAACTGTTTTGATATCAACAGTTGATTGAATATTAAAGGGTTCGATGACAGTGTCACCATTAAGTTTGATTAAGCCCGTTTTATTGAGGCCAATACTAAGCTGGAAAAGGGATTTTGCATTCTTTTCGGTACTGAATTGGCTTAGTTTAAAGTTGATAGGCTTTACGTCGAACAAGGCAGGTGTTTTGAGAGACTTATCTTCAAATCCTATTCCTAGATTGTCTAAATTAAGGTTATTGACATGGATTAACCACGGTGCTTTTATTGGTGCAGGTGGTTGAGCCTGGATTGGGGCAGGATGAGTGGGTTCAGTAGACAGGGGAGTGGAAAACAGGGATTGGTAGTTTACAATGCCCTCCTGAGTCAGCCAGGCATTGATGTTTGCATTGTCGACAGTCAATGACTCAATACCAAGTTCTTGTTTGCTGGTGTTAACGTCTATTCCTCGTAATCCTAAGCTGGGGATTTTGACCAGTACCTTATGTTGTTCGTTTTCGTATAATTCGAATCCCTTAACATCGAGTTGGCTTTCGCTGGTTGAAAAATCTAGCACATGATTTGCGTAAAAAGCAGTGTAATTGGCTTTTAATATGAGAGATGGGATTTTAAATGAAACTTTGTTCGGATTCAGTCCTGTCAGATTAATATTTTGTAAGTCGACCCGGGTGTTGTCTGCCTTAAACTCAAGTCCGTTTTTAGTGTCGTTAACGACATAATCTGCTTCAAATGTCGCGGTGCCTTTTAAGTCAAAGCGTATTTTATCTTGCAATATCAGTTCTGAAAGCCCTTCCAGTTTTATATCATTGATTTTTATTTTACCCAAAGAATAGAGCGGGCTAATGCCAATTTCACCATTCCACTCCAGTTGTCCTCCTGAATTAAGTACCATAGAAAGGTTAATTCTAGATTTCTGATCAGTATGAGTGCTGAAGTTCTCGATTTCGAGATTAATCGGCAGAATGTCTTCCTTTATTGGCTTCGCTAATAAAGGATCTTCAAAGCTCAGTTTTCCTTCGGTCAGAGAGAGTACAGAAATAATCAGAGGAAACAGTTTGGCTAGTTCGTTGGGTTTTTCAGTTTTTTTTGTTTTGAGTAGGTCGTTAAAGTTAAATTCACTGTCTTTTTGTTTCGTAATACGAACAAACAATTTATTGAGCCAAACTTTGTCCAAGACCAAGGCTGATTGTTTAATTGATTGCAGTGCATTAATTTCAAGATCGAAATTATCGAATGAAGCAAAGACTTGACCATCAAGTTCTTGTATTTCAAAATCCTTAAGACTGGCAGACAATAAAAAAGGGTTCAATTGGATATTTTCGAGTTTTATATGCCTGCCGGTTTCTTGATGAATGAACTCAGGCAGTTTCCATTTTACGAGAGATGGAATAAGAACAAATCCGAAAAGGCTATAAATAGTGATTACGCTACAGGTGATTAAAAAGAACTTAGATGGTTTTTTGTATTTTTCTGGAATGCTCTTCATAAATGTCCATAATAGTGCCTAAAGGTATTTCAGCTTCATCTTACCATTTTTAAGATTTGACATCCTTCCTCATCAACTAAGACCAAATAGCTCTTCAATTGAATTCTGTTGATACTTATAGTTTTTTTCTTTTTGTTTTGAAACCAGTTTTTGTTTTAATTCCAGTTCTTGCTGACTTAGTTTGTCGTTCATGCTAAGCTCCAATTCAATATCTTGCAGCTTTTTAATATCATCAAGCTGTAATTCCAGATCAAATAAATCCAGTTGATTTATGTTTTTTTTGAAGTATCGGCGACTCATAATTGGATAGAAAGCTATGTCATCAGTTTGTACAAAGTAGATTTATTGATACTGTATCAATAAAGCCTCAAATTCGTTTGCAGGGAGCGGTTTGGAAAAGTAATAGCCTTGGACGAAGTCACAACCTGCAGCAGTTAATAAATCAAGTTGTGCTTTGGTTTCCACGCCTTCGGCAATAACTTTTAAGCCCAATTTGTGAGCCATCAGGATAATAGCCTCTGAAATTGCCATTTCAGGCGAACCCAATCTTAAGTTTCGGGTAAATGATTGGTCGATTTTAAGGTAATCGATGTCAAAGGTATATAAGTAGGATAGCGACGAATACCCAGTGCCAAAATCATCAATGGCCACTTCAATCCCTGCATCGCGAAATTGCATCAATCTATTTTTGACTCCAGCATCAGAATTCAGCAACAGCCCTTCGGTAATTTCCACTACAATTTGTTTTGGATCAAGCTCCAGTTCCTTTAAGTAATTTACCCAATCCTCGCTCTTTTGCTGTTCACGAAATTGCAAAGGTGATTTATTGACGCTGATTTGAAAAGCCTGCTGACTGATATTGCTGATATGTTTGGCAAAATGACAGGCTTCTTTGAAAATCCAGTCGCCCATTTTGACGATGAGTCCGGTTTCTTCGGCGATGGGAATAAACTCTGCCGGGCTTATTAATCCACGGATCGGATGGCGCCAGCGTATCAAGGCCTCGGCTTTATGAATTTTGCCGGTGGCTATTTCAACAATAGGTTGATAAAACAGACAGAATTGCATTTCGGTTAGAGCGCTATGTAACTCTGCGGAAAGCCTGAGCCGTTCGAGTGCTGATTTCTGCATATCGCCGGTAAAAAAACTGAAACAATTGCGCCCGGATTGTTTGGATTGATACATGGCCTGATCGGCATTTTTGATCAAGTCGTCTGTCGTATTCCCGTTGTTGGGGTACATGGAAATACCGATACTGCAGGAGGTATAGATCAATTCATTATTGAGTTTTAAAGGCTGATTAAGGCTGGCAAGAATTTTTTCGGCAGTGATTTCGGCATGATTATGATCATTCAACTCGGATAAAATGATTATAAATTCATCACCGCCAAGTCGAGAAACTGTGTCGGAAGCACTTACACAGTTGGTTATGCGTTTGGCAACTTCCACCAGTAAGTAGTCACCCACCTGATGTCCTAAAGTATCGTTTATCTCTTTAAATCGATCCAGGTCGATTAACAATACTGCAAGCGAGCTGTTCATTCGTTTGGCTATATAGATTTTCTGCTCTAAACGGTCTATAAACAGTCGGCGGTTGGGCAGATTGGTCAGTGCGTCGTAATTGGCCTGGTGCCAAATCAATGCCTCGTTTTTCTTGACGTCACTAATATCTGAAAATTGACAGATGTACCGGTCAATCTTTCCATTACTATCCATGATAACGTTTATAGTCATCTTTTTAGTGTGTAGTTCCCCGTCTTTCTTTTTATCGCACATTTCTCCCTGCCAGAAATGATTTTTGATAATCGAGTCCCACATTGCTTGGTAGAAATCCTTGTTATGCTTGCCAGAGCTAAATATTTTGGGGTTTTTGCCTAATACATCATCCAGGGTATACCCTGTTATTTGGGTAAAGGCGGGGTTAACACCGATAATCAGGTTTTCAGAGTCAGTGACCAACATGGCTTCACTACTACATTCGTAGATAGAAGCGGCCAATTTCAACTTTTCTTCAGCTTTTTGATCATTGGTAATGTCACGGGACAAGCCAACAGTGCCTTGTAACTGACCATTTTCATCGATCACAGGCGATTTAAAGGTTTCTGTCCAATGCTCCTTGCCTAGATTGAGTGTTTTTTCAATTAGCCTTTTTTGCTGGAGGTTTTGTTGGACTTCCAGGTCAGTACGTCGATAATGCTCAGCCAACTTTTCAGGCCAGAAATCAAAATCGTTTTTCCCGGCAACGTTGTCATCGTAAGTTAAACCGACTGCATTTTTCCAGGCTTGATTAGCGCTAATGTAGTTGCCTTCACAGTCTTTCATCCAGGCTAAAAACGGCAGGTTATCGTACATGGCCCGTAAGCTGGCTTCAGACTTGAAAAGTCTTTGCTGAGAGTGTTTCAACTCGGTGATATCAGTGATCAGTACAAAAAAGCCATTAATTTGGCCATCTGTCACATCCGGTATGTAGTGCGCCTGGACAAAACGTTCAACGCCTGAGGCATCAGTAAGCAGGCGCTCAAAAAATTGCCGCTCACCGGCCAGTGCGGCTTGAATATAAGGCAAGTTTAAATTATAAAGCCGCTCTCCTAAAAGTTCACAAAGATGCATCCCTGCCATGGTTTCTGGAGTCACTCCAAACCACTCTTCATAAGCCTTATTTGCGAAGCAGTTAATCAGGTTACTGTCCCAATAGGCAATCATCGCGGGCAGATGATTGTGTATGGTTTCCAGTTTTTGTTGGCGTTTTAGTAATGACTCTTCGCGTTGTAGCAGCTTTTCTTCAGCCTCAAGTATGAATTGCAAGGCATTACGCAAGGTTGAATTATCAATGTTTAATTCAGACTGATGTTTTTGTAATTCTTTAATACGCTTTTGATATCTTTCAGAGATAATCAGTTCATGCGAGACGGTTGCAAACAATGCTTGTGCGTATTGAAAAACCAGTTCAAGCGCATTTTGAGGATTATCTTGTTGCGATTTCATCATAATTTAAGTGATAGTGACTAACCACCATAAATATAACAAAAGCTCTGCGATTTGTCTCAAGCATTTTGGTAGCGACAAGCTATAGAATATATTGCGTATAGTTATTTATTATTTTTGGACAAAGGGCAATGATTTCGACCGATTAATTGGTAAAAAGCACACCAACTAGCCCAGCTTTCATAAAAGGTGAATATTGAAAATCCAAACGCAATCCAGCTGCTTTGCCAGTAAGCATAGCCGAGCAGAAAAATAGCTATAGCAATTCGAATAATACGATCTGGCGTGCCCATGTTTGGTTTCATAATAGTCTCGTTTACTAGTTGTTAGTGATTTTATCGAAGATCGATTACTCATTGTATTTTAATACGCGCCATTGGGGTATAAAAACCCTCACTTATTCCCACATCAAGCTCAAGATGGGTGATTAATGTTTCAAAAAATTCTTTGTCATTTTTCCCTTCGCAAACAATAGCAACCTTTACCATCCTCTTATTTCTCGCTCTTGTTCAATGCTGTCTAAAAGCATCTCATAGTCATGGGTTATGGCTTTAATTTCCTGCTGATTATTCTTAACAAGGGTGGTGTAGCTAATATCCTGTTCATTCAGTTTTTTAGCGACTCGGGCAAAGGATTCCAGCATCTCTTTGGAATGGGTAATCGCAAATACTTGGGTATTTGTTTTTTTAGATAGCGTTAAAATAAGTTCCCATAAGCGGTCTAACTGAGTGTAGTGAATACCGTTATCAATTTCATCAACAAATAAGTAACCGTTTTTACACGCATAAAGTGCGCAGATGATAGAAATATAATGTCTTAAGCCGTCACCAAACTCGACGATGTCGCGGTATTCACCCTTCGTTTTACATTGCGGTTTATTGCTGATGATTTTAAAGCTTTCAATACTGTCGTCAAATTGTTTAATAAAGGCATTAAGATTATTTTCTTGATCTTGTTGTTGGATGGCTTGATAAGCTTCAATAAGGTCGTTGTCAGCCCAGCCAAAGTTATCTATAAATTTAATGGTAGAATCGCGCTCAAAAATGACATTAAAGTTATTTGCATTAATGATCTTTGAGTGACCATTGATCTTATAGTGATATGCCTTAGTGGCATCTTTTTCGATGATACAAAACTCTGTACTGCTTAAATTAGATTTAGCTGAATAGTTCCGTGTAGCATCTAAAAAGCTTTGATAATTGAAATTCGTATTGATTAAGTTGCGGCTGTGAAAGTTGACAGCTGTTTCGATTAAGTTGAGGTTTTCTCGTATAAATTTAATACCATGGATAACAGTTGTCATTGCATTTATATTTTTGGAGCAAACATTAATCAGGCAAGCCTCCATAAATGCTGTTTTACCAATGTTATTTTTGCCGCCTATCAAATTAACACGCTTAAAGCCGGTGGCTATAAAATCGGTAAAACATTTAAACTGCTTTATTTCTATTTCAGTTAAAAAGTGTTCATTCATTTTATGACTCCTAAGTAAACTAATTTTAGTTTAAGTGAGCTTTGTTGAAACTTCTAGGGCAATAAAAAACCCGCTAAGCCTTTCGACTTGCAGGTTCTTTAAACTTCTTAAAATCTTAAGTTGGTGGAGGCGGGGGGAATTGAACCCCCGTCCGCAAGTACTCCGCCATAAGGTCTACATGTTTATCTCGTTCTTTAATTTAGCTAACAACCACCCGACGAGCCAAGAGTGTTATTAACGATTCCGTAAGGTTTTAGCACATCCATACCGGACAGACTTCAGTGCGATCTTATGTAGATGACCTCTGAGCGTTCAGTAAACCGAACTCCACCCGCATAAGCACAGATGGTCAAAGGAATGGTGCTGTGTTTAAGCAGCTAGAGCCATTGAGTAGTTTTCGTCATTTGCGAATACTTTTTTTCTGTAGGATTTACGAGGTGTACAGTCCTCGACATGCACTTAAGGTTTCGCTACCCACGTCGAAGCCATGTCGCCCCCTTGTGGTTTGCAGACTATAAGATATAGTCTTTACAAAATAACTCAAGAGATATTATAAAATAATTTTATAGTCTCGTGAAGTTTCTTTGATTTTAAGAAGATGGCAGGGCGTTTTAAGAACCCTGCCATCAACGTTTATTTAGATAACAGTTACGTTTTCAGCTTGTGGGCCTTTTTGGCCTTGTGTTACGCTGAAAGAAACTTTTTGGCCTTCATCTAACGATTTATAACCGCCAGCGTTGTTGATTTGTTGAAAATGTACGAATACATCAGGGCCAGAAGCTTGTTCGATAAAGCCGAAGCCTTTATCAGAGTTAAACCATTTAACGGTACCAGTAGTAATTGTTGACATTGTAAAGTCCTGTATAAAATTAAGTAATAAAGCCTTATCGGCCAGTAAAGCAGAGAAATTTAGAAATTACTTAATGAAACAAGGACGAGCTACTACAAGGAGAAACTTCGAAACGGTCAACAGAGGGTAAATCATATTTTCAAGCTGAGTTCATTATAGGTGTTATATTTAGAATGTCAAAGTATATATTTTTTAATTGAGTAAAATAAGGTTTTCATTGCAGCTTCGTTTTATTTGAGGCTTGTTCAAAAAATGCAAAGTTTCTGTCAGCTCTTAAATGATTTGTTTCATTGAGTAGTGTAAGAAAATCAAATTCTGAGTTTTTGATTTTTACCCGTGCTTTAGATGGAGTCAGTAGGTTGGTTCCGATTGTGGGCGTTTCATTGTTATGAATAATAAACAGAGCTGCCGTTTCTAAATGTTTATTGAACTGATGGGCATTTTCTGAAGGCATCAACAAAGTGAATGGCCCAGAATTGGGTAGTGTAGGGTTGATATAACCCGGATTAAGTTCGTTAAATTCTTCAAAGCTCAGGTTGGCCAGTTGAGCAATCTCTTTAAGCTCTTTTTTAGCTAAGTAGTCAATTTCATGTTTACGGTCTATTTTAATTTTTACAAAATAGGGTTCATTTTTGACAGGTGACAGTTTTAAATTATAGGCGCCAGGGTTTGAAAATATGTTGGATAATGCCAGGAAACGAGGCACATATTCTTGAGTCTCTTCTGGTAAGCGTAATGACCAATAGTCGGTGCCAATACCTTCTTCTTTGTTACGAAGAATGGCGTTATCAACGGTGCCTATACCACAGTTATAAGCGGCCAACGCAAGCAACCAATCCCCATTAAAGTGCTGGTTAAGAAAATGCAGGAAGCGCATGGCTGCTTGTGTGGAAGAAGTAATATCGAGTCTTGCATCATAATATTCTGTTTGATTTAAGTCGAACTCCTGACCTGTGCTGGGTATGAATTGCCAGAGTCCCGCCGCACTTTTGGGTGATAATGCAGTGGGTTGGTAGGCGCTTTCTATAATTGGAAGTAAAGCTAGTTCATAAGGCAGTTTATTTTGATTAAGGCTTTCAACAATATGATAAAGATAGGGGTGAGCGCGTTCCGTGACTTGATGTAGATAGTCAGAGTGTTGAGAGAACCAGTTGATATGTTTGTTGATTCGATCAAGCTTAATGGCTTCTTGAGGATCTAGGGGCTTAGGGGCTTGAATGTCGGTAGTTACTTCAGGTGTTAAGCTGGCTTTTTGAAGGATGCCGGAATTATTAAGCGAATTAGTCAGTTGTAGAGACTCAAAGTCCGTTGGTTTTGTGAAAACAATTGAATCTGCTTTCTGAGTATTTGAAGCAGCCTGTATTTGGGCAAAAATACGTGAGCGTATTGCGGCAACTTTTTCATCTGTACTTGCCGAGTCAGAGGTAATAATACTTTTAAGTCTCTGTAGGTCTTCAGGCGAATCTTTAACGATAATTTGTTCATTACCTAGCGATTTACTTTGTGGTAGATCAAAAGGTATGGAGGTAGATAACCCATTATTGGCTTGGGCCGCTAATGTCTCGGCTGGTGAATGAGCGATTTTCATGCTTAAGCGAATACGTTCCCAGACATCGATGGTGGGTTTTATTCTTTTTTGTTTACTAGCATACAGTCGATGGTTTTTTCTTTTTTCATAAACGCTATAGGCTGGGGCATTCTGTACGTCATAAACAATTTGTTTTGACGCTGCCAATAGTTCAGTTGGCTGAAGCAACAAGAGCAGTGAGCTTGTCACAATATTGAGTACTAAAATTAATGCTCGCATGGTTAATCTCAATTTTATCCAGTGTGTGTGGGTAAAAATCCGAATTTATTGATTCACATTTAGGGTGTTTAACAATTAAATCTATTTTATCTAAAGTTTACTATCACAATTGCTGGTTTATTAATGATATCCGATATTCAGATAAGTCGGTGTTGTTTTGACGATTAATATTGATTAGATTTTAGGCAATGAAAACCGATCTTTTAGTCATAATATTGAGGAAACCTTAAATAAACCTTAAATACCTAAATTTCATGATGTATATTTAGGCAGAAATGGTATTGATATTCGGATATCTTGTAAAGTGTTAAAATAATCCATTAGCAGGATATTAACAAGATGTACTCGCTAATTAAAACTGTCCAGAAAGTTAAGACTTCCTCATTTACCCACATTTTACAGATAGTTATGGCAAAAATCCCTACCGTCGGCTTTATTAGTTTAGGCTGTCCCAAAGCACTTGTAGATAGCGAAAGAATTTTAACCCAACTTAGAACAGAGGGTTACGAGGTTTCATCGACTTATCAGAATGCTGATTTAGTGATTGTTAATACCTGTGGCTTTATTGATGCAGCGGTTGAGGAATCATTGGATAGTATTGGTGAGGCCTTGGCTCAAAATGGTAAAGTCATCGTGACGGGGTGTCTAGGCGCCCGAGAAGATGAAATTAGAGCGCGTCACCCACAAGTCTTAAAAGTAACCGGAGCACATGCTTTAGAGCAGGTAGTGGCTTCTGTGCATGAGCATTTACCCCCACGACATGATCCTTTTACCAGTCTTTTACCCCCTCAGGGCGTCAAATTAACGCCTGATCATTACGCTTATCTTAAGATATCAGAAGGCTGTAATCATCGTTGTACTTTTTGTATTATTCCATCTATGCGGGGTGATTTAGTCAGTAGGCCGGTTGATGATGTGTTACGAGAGGCAGAGCGTCTGGCTAATGCCGGAGTTAAAGAATTATTGGTGGTTTCTCAGGATACCAGTGCCTATGGCCTGGATTTAAAGTATCAAGCGAGGGATTGGCAAGGCAGATCAGTTAGAACGCGCTTTTATGATTTAGCTGAAGCATTGGGAGATTTAGGCATTTGGGTGCGGATGCATTATGTTTACCCCTATCCTCATGTTGATGAGGTGATTCCGTTAATGGCTGAAGGAAAAATTCTGCCTTATTTAGATATTCCTTTTCAACATGCGAATGCCCGTATTCTTAAGCTAATGAAGCGACCTGCGGCGACTCAAAATAATCTGGAGCGTATTAAGGCCTGGCGAGAAATATGTCCTGATATTACCTTACGTAGCACGTTTATTGTGGGTTTTCCGGGTGAAACAGAACAGGAGTTTGAAGAATTATTGCAGTTTATGACAGAAGCACAACTCGATAGAGTGGGCTGTTTTGCGTATTCTCCGGTAAAAGGCGCAGCGGCTAATGATTTGCCCGATCTTATCCCCGAAGCGCTTAAAGAAGAGCGTTTAGCGCGTTTTATGGCACATCAGGCTGAAATTAGTGCAGTACGGTTGCAGCGGCGGGTCGGACGGATTGAAACAGTGTTGATTGATGAGGTTGTCGAAGAGGGGGTTGTGGCTAGGAGTAAGGCGGATGCACCAGAAATTGATGGTCAAGTATTTATTGATGGCGCTACTCATCTTAAAGTGGGCGATTTTGTAGAGGTAGAGCTGGAAGAGGCCGACGAATATGATTTATGGGGGCGCTTAGTGTAGCCTCTTAAAACAAAAAACCCAGCCTAGGCTGGGTTTTTTGGTTGAGCAGTTTGTTAAGCTTATAGAGAGATAGAGCTTGAAACTTTTTGTTTTGATCCATCTGGGTTATCCATACAGCCAGATAAACCAACAATCATTAACGCCATAGCTAAGAGAGCCAAAATTTTCTTCATAAATATATCCTCCAACGGGGTTTAAATTATTTTATTTATTGTGCGCTCATTTAAAAAAGCACAGGTAATTTATATCATGACTAGAATGATGATGCAATACTAAAAATGGTTTCGTGAGTCTGTACTGTAATATAGAGACAGGCGTTATCGTTTACGTTGGTGGGATAAAAGTGTTCTTAACGGTGAATGGAGTAGCGTGCAAACCGTGTTGTTAGGTAGTTAAGTCAGGTTTGTGCAAGAAAGTCAGATAGGTCGAATGGTTGTTTGGCATCGAAGACCCGATCAGCCAATAGTTCTAATCGATCACCAAACATAACTTTAATCTCCTGTAAATCAGCCACTTCGGAAAGTACGATAGCGCCGTTTTTCTTTATTGACAATAAGCAGTCATTACGACTACATTGATACTCATAAAATCATTTATTGGGCACACATATCACATGACCACTGTTACTTTTGACACGCAAGAACTTGTCGTAGAACTTGAAAACTCTGGTTTTACAAGGCAACAATCTGAGACGGTTATTTCCGTTCTGAAAAAAGCGCAGGGTGAATTATCTACAAAACGTGATATTGAAGATGTTCGTCGAGATATGCGAGAGCTTGAACAACGCCTTATCATAAAATTAGGCGCGTTGATTGCTTTCGCGATTGGCATAGTAGCCGTATTGGTTAAGATGCTCTGAACAAATCTCATAAGCATTCCAGTTTTAAGAAACGGATTGTGGTGTTTTAATATTGATGACTGGCGCCGTGCTGAAATCGTCGTTACCACAAAGTCAGATAGATCAAATGGTTGTTCGGTTTATCTGACTTAAGTTTTTTAGTCACATTCTGAGTTAAATCCAAGCATCATCATCAATTTGTCCTATCTTCTGAAATGCAGGTTTACAGAACAAATAACCTTGCATTAAAGTAATGCCAGTGCTCAGCAAAAAATCACGCTCAGCCTTTGTTTCGATTCCTTCTGCCAACACTTTGATGTCTAATTGTTGGCAGATATGAACAATCCCAGAGACTATAGCCTGCTTTGCCTTGTTTGTGTCTATATTACGCACTAACTCCATGTCGATCTTAATTATATCAGGCTGGAATTCGGATAACAGGTTCAGCCCAGAATAACCTGCTCCAAAATCATCAATTGCAGTACTGAAGCCCGTATTGCTATATTCTTCGACTATGTTGATCAGATGGTTACGATCAGATACATTCTCCCCTTCAACTACCTCAAATATGATTCGTTCTTTCGGGAAGCTAAAGGTTTTTGCCGCATCAAGGGTTAAACGTATACATGCCGCCGGCTCGTAAACAGCGTTTGGTAAAAAGTTAATCGACAACAATTCTTTCATATCCAGTTGAGCTGCTAATTCTATTGCTTTTACGCGACAACTTTGATCAAAACGATAGAGATTATCGTCGTTAACTT
>Ga0194038_1000190_pt1 | contig 26030 bp, 24 predicted proteins | sample JunL226m_MetaG_FD_148630 | JGI IMG/M metagenome (GOLD analysis project Ga0194038, IMG submission 148630) | Anoxic zone freshwater microbial communities from boreal shield lake in IISD Experimental Lakes Area, Ontario, Canada - Jun2016-L227-6m | ecosystem: Environmental > Aquatic > Freshwater >... | reverse complement strand
ACTTGTCACCATCCAATCGGCTTGTGCTTTCACTGCAGCCGAGGTATTGGCATAGACCACCACTACACGATCAGGATGTAAGGCGCGGAAGGTAGCAAAGTCGGAGGCGTCACAACCCAAATCTAAAGAGCAGGTAGCTTCTAGGTCTGGCATGAAGATACGTTTCTCAGGGCTGAGAATTTTTGCAGTCTCACCCATGAAGCGCACACCAGCGACGATTAAATTCTTGGCGGGGTGATTCTTACCAAAGCGTGCCATCTCTAAAGAGTCAGCAACAAAGCCACCAGTCTCCATCGCTAGATCCTGAATATCGCCATCAACGTAGTAGTGGGCAACTAAGGCGGCATCCTTCTCGACCAAAAGCTGCTTAATTCTGGTAATGACGGTAGCCTTTTCAGTGCCATGAAGTTGGGGTGGGGTCTTGGCCCAAGCCTGAGAAGTACAAGTAGCCCCAGCAGCATCTTGCTGAGGGTAATCAAAGGCCACTGAATGGCTACTGGGTAATGGGGTAGTCAAGCTCATAGTTAATTTTAGCCTAGCATATCCATTAGGTGTTGGGACCACATTTGTGCGGTAAGCTATTGAAATGACTATTAAACAATTTAACGCTAGCTATCTAGCGCAGGATGATCGGGTGCTATTTCGCTTTAATACGATTGAGGATACAGAATATCGGTTTTGGTTCACTCGTAGGGTCTGTTTGTTTATCTTGGCAACGACATCTCATTTGATTGTTAAAAATCTAGAGCAGACCCATAGTCCAGAGGCTGCTAAAGCAATCGTGGATTTTGGCAAGGAGTCTGTCAAAGTAGAAAAGGAAGGCCAAGGTGGAATCAATGTAGATATTTATCAACCCGCTAATAATTTTCCTTTGGGTGCAGACCCAATTCTAGTGATGGATGTTAAATGTTTTTTAGAGAAGCAAGAGCTAGAGGATGTGTTGTCTCTAGACTTAGTATTACCAGGGAGCGCAAATATTAATTTAAAACTGGCTGGTCAAACTTTACATGCAATGTGTTCATTATTAAATCAACTACGTGAGCATGCAGCATGGGGTGATGTACCGCAAGTACAGGATGCAGCGGTTACCGAAAGCATATCTGTAGATAAACCCAAAAAGCAGCTATTTCATTAGAACGGCAACTTTGCATCCGGCTTAGCAGCCAATAAGACAGTCTTAAACTCTGCCTGAATGCGTTTAATCGCTTCTTCACTATCAGCCTCAAAGCGCATTACTACTACTGGTGTTGTATTCGATGGTCTAGCCAAGCCAAAACCATCTGGGTATTCCACGCGGACACCATCAATTGTATTGATGGATTTACAAGTGGGAAACTTTGCATTAGCTTTAATGGTCTCTAGTAAGGCAAAAGGCTCGCCTTCAGCACAAGCTAATTGCAACTCTGGGGTGCAAATCGCATTTGGTAAATCATTGAGTATTCGGTTCGGATCTTTTTCTTTTGAAAGGATCTCAAGCAAACGTGCACCGGTATAAAGGCCATCATCAAAGCCGAACCAACGGTCTTTGAAGAAGATGTGTCCAGACATTTCACCGGCAAGAGGAGCCCCAGTCTCTTTTAGCTTGGCTTTCACGAGTGAGTGACCTGTTTTCCACATCAAAGGCTCACCCCCGTGCTGCTTGATCCAGGTGGCTAAATTACGAGTGCACTTGACGTCATAAATAATCTGCCCACCAGGGTTTCTGGAAAGAACATCTTTGGCAAAGAGCATCATTTGGCGATCAGGGAAAATTACTTGACCATCTTTAGTGACAACGCCAAGACGATCAGCATCGCCATCAAAGGCTAAGCCAAGTTCGTTATCCGTAGTCTGTAGATTCCTAATCAAGTCTTGCAAGTTCTCAATATGTGCAGGATCTGGGTGATGATTGGGGAAGTGGCCATCGACTTCACAAAAGAGCTCTTGCACTTCACAACCTAGCGCTCTAAATAGTTGACCTGCAAATGCTCCGCCGACACCATTGCCGCAATCGACTGCAATCTTCATTGGACGAGCTAACTTTACATCGCCCACAATGTGCTTTAAGTACATTGGGAAGATATCAAACGTGCTGCGGGATCCTTGCCCTGAGATAAATTGCTTGGCTTCAATGCGTTGACGCAGAGCCTGAATTTGATCGCCATAGATAGCAGCGCCACCCAATACCATCTTAAAACCGTTGTAGTTCGGGGGATTATGGCTCCCAGTAATCATGATTCCCGACTTCGGCTTCTTGCCATCCAATACTTGATTGGCTCCAAAGTACACCATGGGAGTAGCAACCATCCCCAAATCAATCACATTGATACCGGTAGATAAAAGACCTTCAGTCAAGGCTTCAATCAAGCTTGGTCCAGATAGCCGACCATCACGACCGATGACGATTTCTGTTTCACCCAGTTCACGCATCTCAGTACCAAATGCTTGGCCAATGAGTTTAGCAATCGAAGGATCTAAAGTCTCATCAATAATGCCGCGAATGTCATAAGCTTTGAAAATAGAGGGAGATAATTGCATAGATTTATATAGGAAGCTTGTTAATTATTAAAGAGATTAATGCGCGCTGCTGTAATGGCATCAATATTGGCATCTGCTGATACGGGAGCGCCATTCTTGAGCGCACTTTCAATCGGCTTGGCTAAAACTTTGCCCAATTCAACACCAGGCTGATCAAAGCTATTGATATTCCAAAGGGCACCCAGTACCGCTGCGCGGTTTTCATATAAGGCAAGGAGAGCTCCTAGATAAAAGGCATTGAGCTTTGGTAATACCAATAAATTACTAGGGCGTTGTCCTGGGTAGGTATTGTTTGGATTGTCGGTTTTCTTGCCATTGGCTAGCGCTTGAGCTTGGGCCAAACAGTTCGAAAGCAAAATACGATGATGCTCTTTAGCTTCCGCCAGATTACTCATCGGTTCTCGAATCACGATGAAATCAATCGGAATGACTTCTTTACCTTGATGCAGCAACTGGAAGTAGGAATGCTGTGCATTACTGCCAGAACTACCAAAGACGACTGGAGAGGAATGTTTTACAGGTATGCCATTGCGGTCAACAGACTTACCATTACTCTCCATATCTAATTGCTGCAACCACTTTGGAAACCAATCCAAAGCATCTGCATACGGAATAGCTGCATAAGACTTAATGCCAAATGTTTCTTGTTGGTGAAGCAGAGCTAATGCCATGATTACCGGCAAGTTTTGTTCTAGAGGTGCTTTCTTAAAGTGAAGGTCCATGGCGTGTGCGCCAGCTAAGAACTCCTCAAAAGCTTTAAACCCGTATTGCAGGGCAATGGGTAGGCCAACCGCTGACCATACAGAGTATCGTCCACCAACCCAGTCCCAGAAGGGGTAGATATGATCTTCTTCAATGCCAAATGCTTTTGCGGCAGCCACATTGGCAGTGACTGCAAATAAGGCTTTCTCTATCTGACCTTTGGTGCAACCATTCGCTTTAAGCCAAGCAACAACGGCTTTAGCATTCATAGTCGTTTCTAGTGTAGTAAATGACTTAGAAACAATCACTACTCTAGTGCTATTGGGTTGAGCGCGCTCCAAGATACGTGCTAACTCGGCAGTATCAATATTGGCTAAGAAATGCATGCGCATACCACGGCTCTCAATACCAGGTACATGAGCTAAGGCTTCAATCGCTAGGCGAGGACCAAAGTCAGATCCACCAATCCCAATGTGAATCACATCAGTAACGCCAACCCACTTGTTACATAGTGCTTCGATGCGATGCCATACTTCACTCACTGCTGGCATAACATCCTGACCATTAAGCAAGACAGGAGATTTAGAAAGATTGCGAAGAGCGGAGTGAAGTGCAGGGCGATCCTCACTCAAATTGATATGTTTACCAGCGAACATATCAGCAATGAATTCTTCAACATGGGTCTGTCTAGCAATTGCGAAGAGAGCTTGCCATTGAGCTGTACTGATATTCTGATAGGCAGTATCGAGCACTACATCTACAGCCGTATGGATGTTCGCAGGGACGCTATTCGACAGATTTTTGGAGGCGTGGTTAGCACTAGAAGACATTGCTAGATTTTATCAAGAAGGTATGCAAAAACCCCTAAAACACTGAAAATGTTAGGATTTCGGTATATTTATCAGTATTCATATAGGGCAAGGCAAATTGATGGAGCAAGTGGACTGTGTCGTGATCGGTGCCGGGGTGGTTGGCCTAGCTGTTGCCCGCGAAATGGCACTCCAAGGCCGTGAAACTATCCTGCTAGAGAGAGAAGGCTCTTTTGGCACCATTGCTAGCGCCAGAAATAGTGAAGTGATTCATGCTGGCATCTATTACCCCAAAGACTCGCTTAAAGCGAAACTCTGTGTGCAAGGCAATCGACTGCTTTATGAATATTGCCGCACTCATCAAGTGGCAACCAATCCTTATGGGAAGCTGATTGTTGCTGACGAAACCCAAATCAACGATCTGCAAGCCATTCTCTATAAAGCACAAAACAATGGCGTGCCAGAAATAAAGATGATTTCAGGAGAAGAGGCAAAGCAACTAGAGTCAAAACTGCGATGTTCTGCGGCCATACTCTCTGCAAGCACCGGAATTGTTGATAGCCATGCTTACATGCTCTCGCTACTAGGAGGCTTTGAAGATGCCGGCGGCATGATCGCCTACCATTCACCACTCATCAGTGCAAGACCCATTGGGCAAGGTGCTGAAGGTGGCTTTGAACTAGAGATCGGTGGCCCCGATGGTATGAAACTACAAACCAAGTTACTCATTAATTGTGCGGGTATGAGCGCTCCAGCAGTAGCACAAAAAATTGAGGGCTTACATCAAGATCAAATACCAAAAGCCTATTTTGCAAAAGGAAATTACTTTTCACTCTCAGGAAAGTCACCGTTTACGCATTTGATTTATCCCATTCCAGAGCCTGGTGGTCTTGGGGTACACCTCACTTTAGACATGGGCGGTCAAGCTAAGTTTGGCCCAGATGTAGAGTGGCTTGATATTCAAAGCGAAGAAAAAATTGATTACACCGTTGATCTCAAAAGAGCAGAGGGCTTTTATGAGGCAGTTCGCCGCTATTGGCCAGAACTCAAAGACAACTCTTTGCAAGCAGATTACTCAGGAGTGAGAGCTAAAATCGTACCTCCAAATAGCCCAGCCGGAGACTTTTGCTTTAATACCCCCAGTGACCATGGTCTGCAAGGCCTATACAACTTATACGGCTTTGAGTCCCCAGGATTGACCTCTAGTCTCGCTATTGCCAAGCATTTAGAGGAAAAAATCAAAAGTTCTCTATAATCTAGGGCTTGGATCTCAGTAAGATTCACGCAAATGGAAGAGTGGCAGAGCGGTTGAATGCACCAGTCTTGAAAACTGGCGAGGATGAAAGTCCTCCGTGAGTTCGAATCTCACCTCTTCCGCCAAAATGCTATAAAAATGAGGCTCCTTTGCCTCTTCTTTATTTCTTCCCTAAAAGCCCCCCGTTCATCTTTTGATGCCTGTTCAATGTGAAGTATTATTTGCTCAACAGACCTTTGAGCTGCCTTGGCATACTGCCAAGACTACCGCCCCAGATTTAGAATACTATTTCATCATAGGGGTATTATGACTTCATATTTCTTTAGATCTACCCAACTCAATTTAATCTCTTGCGTTGCTATAGCAATTCTCTTGTCAGCCTGTGGTGGTGGTGATAGTTCAAGCAGTCCTAGCAATGCAATTACCTTCACAACATTTAATAACCCAGCTGCAACATCGTCAACATATTACACAAGCTTAACGGGGATTCGAGGAGTCAGTAATTCTTCAGATGTTTACATCACTGGCGCTACGATATTAGGCAGTACGTATACAGCTCAGCTTTACAAAGGACCTTTGAACGGTGGAGGTACTTACTACACGATGTCTTATCCATCGTCTACTGGAGCTACAACGCTGACTACTAACTCCTACAGCGCTGATAACCTCCCAAATGGTCGAGTGAACGTAGTAGGGAGCTACAACACTACACAAAATACTTCTCAACAGGGCTATATTTATACAGGCTCAGTTGTGAATAACCCCAGCTCTGGATTTCAAACAATCAATTTCCCAGGTGCCAAGTTAACTATTCCCCATAGCGTGATGAATGACCTGGTAGTGGGCGGGTATGAGCCACAGGCAGGTAGGCCACACGCTTTTATTTATCAAATTAGTACCGGCCAATTTACTCCCTTAACAGTGATGACTAATAAGAACATTGCTGAGACAGCATACGGCGTTTGGCATAACGGTGGCACTAGCTATACGATTGTCGGTGGCTATACGGAGGTGTCTGATATAGAGCATGCTTATATTCTTGATTATGATTCAAGTACTGGGACCATCACCAACACTACTGCCTATAGCTTCAACAATCAGGCCTCAGTATTAACCCATTTTGAAGGCATCACTACCAATGGAAATGGAGGGTATTATTTGGCGGGCTTTGGTCAAATTACTTCAGCAAGCGCCGCATCAGGTGCGCTTGTAAACGTAACTAGAACATCTACTGGTTTTACAAGTACACCAACATGGGTAACGGTCACTTTCCCCGGAGCAACAACCCAGGACTCAAACACCGTTTACCAAAATAATCTTTTAGGTACCTACTCGCCTGGCCCACTCTCATTAAATGGCTATGTAGCGAATGTGCCTATCAGTTTAATTAAATAAGCTGTATGGATGATGGCCTAATGAGTGCAGCTAGGGCGCAAACGCGCCACCTGCCTCAAGGGCTTTCAGCTCATCACCTGCGATGCCCAGTTCTACAAGAATTTCGCTAGTATGTTCACCCAGCAGCGGAGGGTGTTTACGAACTTGTTGTGGCGTACCCATCATCTTGACGGCAAAACCAATATTGGGAACAGAGCCTTCAATTGGATGATCAATTTCCATCCGCATTTTGCGATGACGACCATGCTCACTATCAAACGCTTGCGGGTAAGTATTAATTGGGCCAGCTGGGATGCCGGCAGCGAGCAGATCATCCACCCATTCATCACTAGTTCTGCTAACGAATGTCTTTTCTAATTCAACAGCAAGTTCTAAACGATTGGCTAGACGTAATGGATTGGTTCTAAAACGCGCATCTTCAAACAACTCTGGCCGACCAATTTTGTCGCAAAGGAGTTTCCATAGTTTTTGGTTGGTAGCGCCCATCACAAAGTAACCATCAGAGGCCTTCATGGCCTGATAGGGAGCACTCATATGATTGGCTGTACCGAGTTTATATGGCTCGACTCCAGTGCCCCAATATTGCGCCGTATCCCAGATAGAAAATGCCAAGGCAGAATCAAATAGTGAAGCATCAATAAATTGACCTTCACCTGATTTGGTTTTGCCAATGTAAGCCGATAAAATGCCGTAAATAGCAAACAGTGCACAGCCAATATCGGCGACAGGAACACCAGCTTTAACCGGTGGGCCATCAGGATAGCCAGTGACGCTCATCACTCCAGACATGGCTTGGGCCATTAAATCAAAACCGGGGCGATCTGCCCAAGGACCAGTCTGCCCAAAACCAGAGATGCTGGCATAGACTAAGCCTGGATTAATCGCTTGCAGAGAAGGGTAATCAATACCGAGTTTTTTCATGACACCAGGGCGATAGTTTTCTACCAGGATGTCAGCTGTCTTTACTAATTCAAAAAAGACTTTTTTACCTGCATCTGTTTTTAAATTGAGAGTGAGGCTGCGCTTATTGCGATTCATGTTCAGAAAGCCCATGCTATCCGAGCCTTTCATTTTGAATCCCATTGCTCCTCGGGTTTGATCGCCGGTACCAGGGGGCTCTATCTTGATGACATCAGCACCTAAGTCAGCTAGTAGCATGCAGCAGTAGGGGCCAGCCATGACCTGGCTAACATCCAACACGCGCACACCAGAAAGGGGCAAAGGTCTCGTAGCCCCCTTTAAATCGTTCTGAGTAGGTGTTTTCGTCATTGTCTCGATTGCTCTGTGATATGTTTAGAATGAATGTCTAATAGTATCAAAGACAATTAAAACAAGATTTGGAGACTATATGTTGATTCAACTACCAAAATGGGTGATACGCAGCTTGATTGCCGTAACACTGGGTTGCGCATCCTTCTTTACGTTTGCTCAGCAAGCGTTTCCAACAAAACCCATCCGCCTCATTGTGGGTTTTGCACCTGGTGGAGGCACCGATATTGTTGCCAGAGCGATTGCACCAAAGATGAGTGAGATTCTAGGTCAAAGCGTAATCGTAGAAAACAAGTCTGGCGCTGCCGGAACCATTGCAGCTGACCAAATTGCCAAAGCGAATCCAGATGGCTATACCTTGTTAGTAGGGCATTCCAATTCCAATGCGATTGCACCATTTGTTTTAACCAATGTTCCCTACAATCCTGCAACCGATTTCACCCCCATTACGTATTTGGGCTACGTGCCAAATGTCTTGGTAGTAAAAGCATCGTTACCAGTCAATTCAGTAGCCCAATTAATTTCTCTTGCTAAGGCTAATCCAGGGCAGATGACTTATGGCTCATCTGGCATTGGCAGTACACAGCACTTAGCGGGTGCTTTGTTTGCCAAGATTGCAGGTATTCAAATTAATCATGTCCCATACAAAGGTAGTGGCCAAGCCATTATTGATTTACTTGGGGGCCAGATCACGATGAACTTTGATACCTTGCCGCCGAACTTGCAGCAGATCAAAGAGGGTAGCTTAAAGGCCCTTGCAATCTCTACGCCTAAACGCTTGTCTATTTTGCCCAATGTGCCAACCTTTAATGAAGTTGGCATTACCGGATTTGATGTGACTAATTGGTATTCCATCATGGGTCCTAAAGGCATGGACCCTGCAGTAGTGAATAAGATTGATCAGGCAGTCAAAGCAGCGATGGCAGATCCACAAATCAAGAAGACATTGGATTCTCAAGGGCTACAGCCTGAAGGTCCTGCCACCCCTGCCGCCTTTAGCCTTTTCTTAGCTGGAGAGCTCGCTAAATATCAGCGCTTGGTAAAGAGTCTAAATATCAAAGCTGAATAATTTTCTATGACGCAAAAGGATCAAGATGGTAATGTCGCGCAAGTGTTATTTGAATTGCGCGGCAAGATTGCCTACATCACTTTTGATCATGTAGCTGCACACAATGCCATGACGGTTGCGATGTACGAAAGTCTTCAATCGATCTGTCAAGACATTGCTAAGAATTCTGATATCCGCGTGGCTATTTTTCGCGGTGCGGGTGGTAAGTCTTTTGTTTCCGGAAGTGATATCGCCCAATTTTCAAGCTTCACAGATGGGGAAGACGGTGTTCGATACGAGGAAGCAATACACAGTTACTTAAACCCATTAGCATCACTGCCGATTCCAACCATTGCGATCATCGATGGTATGGCGGTCGGTGGTGGTTTAGCGATCGCAACATGCTGTGACTTTCGGATTGCAAGCCCAGATGCGAAGTTTGGAGTACCCATCGCAAAAACCATTGGAAACTGCTTATACCCTGGCAATATTGCCTGGTTAGTAGCACATATGGGTATGAATATCGTTAGGCGGATGCTGCTCCTAGCAGAAATGATTCCGGCAAAAGAGCTACTTAACCAGGGCTACTTACTTGCTACGCATCATTCCGATCAACTTGCTAAGGAAGCAGATGCTTTGGCTGAACGTTTATTAAAACTCGCGCCAATTACTCAAAAAGCTAGCAAACTCATCATGGCCAGAATCATTGCCAATCAATTACCGGATTGCGAAGATCTGATTCGGGAAACCTATGGCAGTGAGGATTTTAAGAATGGTGTTGCATCCTTCTTAAAAGGTGAGCCGCCTGTTTGGACTGGTAAGTAAATCAATCATCAACAAACAATAAACAACAAACAAGCAACAAACAACAACGCAGTAAGCTGCTTAGTCTAAGAATATCTCTTGCAGATTGTTCAGGTAGCGTAGGCCTAATTTTGTAGCCCTTAACTTGCTTGGGTTCTCATCAAGCAAACCCTTCTTACTCGCTGTCTCTAGTCCTTTGCTAATGACGCTCAGGGGTAAGCCAGTTCGCTCACTGAAAGTATGTGTGTCAACGCCATCAGTTAGCCGCAAGGAGTTGAGCATAAATTCAAAGGGAAGATCTTTAGAGGCAATTTCACGAGACTCAATCAGGGCATTGCCCTTAGTTTCTATAGCCTGCATATACGTTTCTGGATGGCGCTCACGCACTTGACGAGTAATTTTTCCTGGATAAGAAATCTTACCGTGAGCGCCTGCACCAATGCCAATGTAATCGCCAAAGCGCCAGTAATTGAGATTGTGTTTGCATTCTTGATCTTTTTTGGCGTAAGCAGAAACTTCGTAACGCTTGTAGCCTGCCTTAGTTAGCAAGTCTAGGTTTTGCTCAAAGATGGCATCGATCTCATCATCACTAGGTAACTTGGGAGGAAAGTTGGCGAAGTAGGTATTAGGCTCAAGTGTCAGGTTGTAAAGAGACAGGTGAGGAGTCTTAAAAGACAGAGCCGTTTCAATATCCCCTTTTGCCGCCTCAAGGCTTTGATTGGGTAAGCCATACATCAGATCAATATTGACGGACTTAAAGTGATCTAGTGCAATCTGAATCGCTCTTTTTGCTTCCGCACCGTTATGTATCCGCCCCAGTGCTTGAAGTTGCTCATCGCGAAAGCTCTGAATACCCAATGACACCCGATTCACACCAGCTTTGGCAAAGCCAGCAAATTTCTCAGTCTCAACCGAGCCTGGATTGGCTTCCATGGTGATTTCTGCGCCAGGCTCTAGTTGAATGCGAGCACGAATAGCGCAAAGGAGTTGATCCATGCCCGCTGCAGATAGCAGGCTCGGTGTACCCCCACCAATAAAAATACTATGGACTTGCCTTCCCCAAATATTGGGAAGTTCAGTTTCAAGATCAGTAATTAAAGCATTGATATAGCGCTGCTCATCAAAGCCGCCTGCAAGATTTGCGGAGGTATCTTTAATTTGATGTGAGTTGAAATCGCAATAAGGACACTTTTTTTCACACCAAGGAAAGTGGATATACAAGGCCAGAGGCGGCAATGCTGTTAGCGCAATGTGATTGGGACTACTGTTTTGCACAATAATTAAGTACGAGCCATCAAAAGGGCGATGAGTTCACGAACCGCATGGCTACGATGACTAATCAAGTTCTTTTGTGCCAAAGGTAATTCTGCGGCTGTCATATTGAGTTCGGGCAAAAAGAAATGCGCATCATAACCAAACCCATTATTTCCTTTTGCTTCATCCACAATATTGCCGTGCCAACTGGTCTCCACAATGAGGGGGTGCGAGTCTTCCGCGCTATTAACAAACACCAGTGCGCAAACAAAATGGGCGCTGCGATCTCGAACGCCACTTAATTCAGAAATTAACTTTTGACTGTTTGCAATATCGTTGGTAGGTTCACCTGCATAGCGAGCAGATAAGACGCCAGGTCTGCCATCGAGGGCATAGACGCAGAGACCTGTGTCATCAGCTAGTGCTGGTAGGCCACTAGCTCTACTAGCGTGACGTGCTTTTTCAAGAGCATTCTCCACAAAGCTGTCATGGGGCTCTTTTGCAGCCAGAATGCCGAGCGCCCCTTGGGGAATGAGTTCAAAGTTTAAGGGCCCTAAGAGAGCCTGAAATTCTTTTACTTTGCCAGCGTTATCAGAGGCCAGAACCAGCTTTTGCATTTATTGTTGTCCTATAAAAATAGAAATACTTATTTCAATGCATCGATTTGCAATTGGGTAAGCTCTTTAATGCCTTGCTCGGCCAAATCTAACAGGGCATTGAGTTCAGGCCTTGAGAATGCCGCCCCTTCAGCCGTACCTTGGACCTCAATCATGCCGCCTTTACCAGTCATAACGACATTCATATCGGTATCGCATGAAGAGTCTTCAGGGTAATCTAGATCTAGTACCGGAGTACCTTGATAGATGCCAACAGAGATAGCTGCAACGCTATCAATAATAGGATCTTGACTCAGTACACCGCTTTTAAGTAATTGATTGACAGCATCTCTTGCGGCAACATAAGCTCCAGTAATGGAGGCGGTGCGTGTACCACCATCAGCTTGTAAAACATCGCAATCTAAGTGAATAGTACGCTCACCCAAAATTTGGAGATTGAAGACGCTACGCATTGCACGACCAATCAGACGCTGAATCTCTTGAGTGCGACCAGATTGTTTGCCGCGCGCTGCTTCACGATCACTGCGGGTATGGGTAGAGCGGGGGAGCATGCCATATTCAGCAGTAACCCATCCTTCACCCGAACCTCTTTTATGGGGTGGTACTTTGTCCAAAATACTGGCAGTACATAAAACCTTGGTATCGCCAAAGGCGATGAGTACGGAGCCTTCAGCATGCTTGGTAAAGGCCCTAGAAATTGTCACAGAACGCAAGTCTTTTGGGTTGCGGCCACTGGGGCGGGTGATATTGCCTGACTTTGGGGTGCTCATCGAATTTGGCCTAAGGTTTGGGTTGGAACGAATAAAGAATCTACAATGTCCATATGATATCGAGCATGACTGGTTATGGCAGCGCTTCTCGCCAAGTCTCCCTGGGAGCTGGTGTAGTTGCTGATCTGCAGGTGGAATGTCGGGCTGTCAATAGCCGCTTTCTGGATTTGGGCTTTCGTCTTCCGGATGAGTGTCGTGGGGCTGAGCCTGTCTTGCGAGAGCTGGTAACCCAGAGTCTTTCCCGGGGAAAGGTCGAATTTAGGGCAGCTTGGCGCGTTAACAGTAATGGCGGGGCAGCAAAAGCCAATCCTCAGGCCTTAGGAGCTTTAAATCAAGATCGTCTTGAAGCACTCAAGGCGCTACAAATCAAAGCTCAAGAAACCTTTGCCGATGCCAGAGAGCTCAGTATTGCAGACGTTCTGCGTTGGCCTGGAATCGTTTCTGAACCGCGTGGAGAAGAAGAGGGCTGGGTTGCCGCAACTGTGGAGGCTGGCAAAGCAGCTTTGGCAGTGTTAATGGAAAGTCGACATGCAGAAGGCAAAGCCTTAGTTGGAGTGCTCACCAGTATCACTAGCAAGATGCGAGCAATCGTTAAGACAATCGAACCCAAAGTCCCAGAATATGTGGCACAGTATCAAGAAAAACTGACGGAACGTTTGTCAGAAGCTTTAGCTGCGCAGGAATATGGAAAAAATGTCAGTGGGTCTGGTACTGAACTCATGGAGCGGATTCGCCAAGAGGTTGTACTCTATGCTGTTCGCATCGATGTTGCTGAAGAATTTGCCCGTTTAAAAACCCATTTGCAAGCGGTAGATACTGCGCTTGTAGGTAAAGGCCCAGTTGGTAAACGATTAGATTTTCTGATGCAAGAGCTGAACCGTGAAGCCAATACCTTGAGCTCAAAATCCGTTTCTGAAGAATGTACCCAGGCTGCTCTGGAGCTTAAGCTTCTAATAGAGCAAATGCGCGAGCAAGTACAAAACTTAGAGTAATGCGTACATTTTATTTATGACAAACACAAATCAAACCCCAGCTTATCAGGGCAGCATGTTGATGATTGTTGCGCCATCAGGTGCCGGTAAGTCTTCCTTAGTAAATGCTTTATTACAAGCAGACCCTGGGTTGAAATTGTCTTTATCGACCACTACACGTGCACCACGACCAGGCGAAGTCGATGGCAAAGATTATCGTTTCGTTTCTAAAGAAGAATTTATTCGCGAGAGAGATCAAGGTCACTTCTTAGAGTGGGCGCAAGTGCATGGTCATTATTACGGCACCTCTAAACCGTGGATCGAATCACAAATGCAAGCGGGTAGTGATGTCATGCTCGAGATTGATTGGCAAGGCGCACAACAAATTCGGAAATTGATTCCGTCTGTGCAGTGGATTTTTATTTTTCCACCATCAATAGAGGCATTAGAGGAGCGACTGCGCAAACGCGGGCAGGACGATGAGGCCACAATTGAGAGGCGCCTAGCTGCAGCGCATGTTGAGCTTTTACATGCTCCTGAGGCTGATTACATTGTCGTAAACGACTCCTTTGATCAGGCTCTGGTCGATCTAAAGCAGATTTTGGCCTCCAGCCGCCTGCGTTCTGGACCTGCCATGGCCAGAAATCCAGCACTTTTAAAGCGCCTCGGGGTCTAATCAGTTATCCTATAGGTATCGAAGCTAAATTTAAGTGAGTCCAGCATGGCCCGTATCACTGTAGAAGATTGCCTTAAAACTATCCCAAATCGTTTTGAACTGGTTTTGGCAGCGACTTATCGCGCTCGTCAATTGGTTCAAGGTCACTCCCCACGTGTTGAGTCCAGAGATAAAGCAACTGTAGTTGCATTGCGTGAAGTTGCTGCTGGTGTTACTGACCGTGACATGCTGACCAAAGTACCTTTGTAATTTAGGAGTTCCGGTGTGGAGCTCCCTTTAGGAACTGTCAAAACATCGGAATTAGTAGGAGGGGTCTCGCCTAAAGAGGCCTCACTTGGAGCTACCCAATCAGATCTGCTGAACCTTTCTTCAGATACGCCAAAGCCATTAAATCAAGACGGTGGTAAAAAATCCATCATTGCGACTTTATTAGCGCAATCGAGTCGACACTTATTTGGCCCTACCTCTGCACCTAGTAAGCCCTTAAAGCATCAGGTTGTTTCAATTGAAGGATTACTCTCTAAGCTCGCTTATCTAAAGCCCGAGGATGTTGCACAAGTGAAGAAGGCTTTTCATTTTGCAGATACTGCTCACTTGGGCCAATACCGACATAGTGGCGAACCTTACATTACTCATCCCGTTGCGGTAGCTGAGCTCTGCGCTACTTGGCGCTTGGATGGGCCCTCCATTATGGCGGCCTTATTGCATGATGTGATCGAAGATACTGGGTCAACCAAGGCTGACTTAGTAGAAAAGTTTGGCGCTAAGGTTGCTGAGTTGGTTGAAGGCTTAACCAAGCTCGATAAGTTAGAGTTTCAAAGTCATGCAGAAGCGCAAGCAGAGAGCTTTCGCAAAATGTTTATGGCGATGGCGCGTGATGTCCGCGTCATCTTAGTTAAGCTTGCCGATCGCACGCACAATATGCGTACCTTAGATGCAGTTCCCATGGAAAAGCGTCGTAGGGTTGCTGCTGAAACGATTGAAATCTATGCGCCCATTGCTCACCGCTTGGGATTAAATATTATTTATCGTGATTTACAAGATCTAAGCTTCCGTTACTCAATGCCAATGCGTTTTCGGGTGATTGAGGGGGCTGTAAAGCGGGCGCGCGGCAATCGTAAGGAAATGATTGAAAAGATTTTGCAATCATCTCGCATGGCATTTGCAAAAGCGGATCTCGAAGTTGATATTCGTGGTCGTGAAAAAACGCTTTACAGCATCTATAACAAGATGCGCAGCAAGCATGTGAGCTTTTCTCAAGTATTGGATGTTTATGCTTTCCGCGTGACGGTCCATAACATTGATGAATGTTATCGGGCGCTTGGAATCTTGCATTCCCTTTTTAAGCCCATGCCTGGCAAGTTCAAGGATTACATTGCCATCCCCAAGTTAAATGGCTATCAATCCTTACACACCACCTTATTAGGCCCATCTGGCGTACCAGTGGAGTTTCAGATTCGTACTGCAGATATGCATGCGGTCGCTGAGGCGGGAGTTGCTGCTCACTGGGCATACAAGGACGGATCACCAGATATGAGTGAGGTTCAGAACCGTGCGCATCAATGGCTACAGTCCTTGATTGACATTCAGGATAGCAGTGGCGACTCTCAAGAATTCTTAGAGCATGTCAAGATTGATTTATTTCCTGATGCAGTTTATGTCTTTACGCCTAAAGGGCAAATCAGGGCTCTACCTAGAGGGGCTACAGCATTAGACTTTGCCTACTCTATTCATAGTGATCTCGGAAATACCTGCGTTGCTGTCAAGATCAATGGTTTGCAATTGCCATTGCGCAGTGAGCTCAAGAATGGCGACATCATTGAAGTGGTCACCTCGGCTAATTCTCAGCCCAATCCCGGTTGGTTGGCTTTTGTCAGAACAGGCAAAGCTAGGGCATCCATTCGACACTCCCTAAAAACGAAACATTATTCTGAGTCGCTACAACTTGGCGAGCGTCTTTTGGCCAATAGCTTACGTCAGCAGGAAGTTGATGCAGCACTGCTTACTCCAGAAATCTGGGAAAAGTTGATGCACTGGACAGGTGATAAAACACGCGAAGAGGCTTGCGTCAATATTGCTTTAGGCCGACGTTCACCACAAGAGCTAGCGATTCGTTTAAAGATTTTGATTGACGATGAAGGCGGTGGTGAGCAAATGCGTTTGGGAGCGGCTGATTGGATGTCTACTCATCAAGAGCTCAGCCACCACCAACGCCAAGCAATTTTGGTTGATGGTCGCGAAGGTAATTCCATCAGTTTTCAGACCTGTTGCCACCCCATTCCAGGCGACAACATTATTGGGTATTTAGGTAAGGGTGAAGGTCTGCAGGTCCATGCAAATGATTGCCCGATAGCGCTCCGTATGCTCTCTAAAGATAATGATAAGTGGGTAGAGGTGGAGTGGGGCAAGGATGTAAATCGTGAGTTCGAAGTTGACCTGGCAATCGATACTCATCAGGGTAAGGGTGTATTAGCACGGGTAGCTAGCAGTGTTACCGCAGCAGATTCAAACATCATGAATGTCTCCATGGAAGATCGCTATAAAGAAGATTCCGTCACCATTCGTTTTACGATTCAGGTCTATGATCGCCTGCACTTATCTAAGGTGATGCGCAGTTTGCGAACTAACCATGACGTTATGCGAGTTACTCGTACTCGCGCTATTTAATATCCTTAGAAAAGGTATTGAACCTTGAGAATTTCAATTTCAGACGGACCAGTTGGTGTCTGGATGACAACGCAATCACCCAGCCTTGCCTTAATGAGCGCTTTTGCAATAGGTGAAACCCAACTAACATGACCCTTCTCTAGATCGACTTCATCTACCCCAACGATGGTGATCATGGTTTTTTTTCCGGCGTCTACACCATCTAGGCTAGCGTAGGTCACAGAAGCACCAAAGAAGATTTGTTCAGCGTCGGACTCACCAGATTTACGAGCCGAGTTATCGACAACCACAGCAAATTCGAGGCGCTGATTCAGAAAACGAATTCTGCGATCGATTTCCCGTAAACGCTTTTTTCCATAGATATAGTCACCATTTTCTGAGCGATCACCGTTAGAGGCAGCCCAGTGAACAACCTTAACTACCTCGGGCCGATCCAGGTTTAATAGCTGTAGCAGCTCGGTTTTGATGCGTTCATGCCCTGCAGGGGTGATGTAGTTTTTCTCTTCCATGGCATAATTATGGATGTTGCGGCTGTAGCTCAGTTGGATAGAGTACTTGGCTACGAACCAAGGGGTCGTGGGTTCAATTCCTGCCAGCCGCACCATCTTATTTGAGGCCTAGTTAACAAACTAGGCCTTTTCCATTTCTCCCTTATTTTCATAAAGATCCCTTATAGTTGGGAAATACCCGTTTTTGCTATCAAATATGCCTTTTTTGATGTTTAGGCAGGATTTAACCAAAACGGCAATTTATGTACTATTAATAATAGTTGTCATCATTCATAAACCCACTATATTTTCGGATCCTGATTTTTAATAATGCCAATCATCACAGACTCTTCTAGCGAAGGATCCCCTGTTGCGAAATGGATCGCCGTAGATTCGGAGAATGCAAAAGTGATTCTGAGTGGGAAGGTGGACGTCTATTCACTGGCCAATATTTGGACACAAGTTCGCGCAGAACAAGATACCTGGCTGCAAAACTCCTCGAGCAATCACTCCCTCATATTTGATGCTTCCCAAGTGATTAAATTAGACGGAGCTGGAATAGCATTTTTAATTGGCGTTGAAGAGGCGCAGCAGAAATCTGGCGGCAAGTTTGATTTGGTTGGTTTAGATGCCCGTTACCAGCCACTATTAAAAGAATTCGATCCAATCGTTAATTTATTCCCCATTCCGGCAGTAAAGCCTAAGCAGAGTTTTGTAGTGAGCACCGGGATGGCTGCGCAAAACTTAATAGATGATGCAAAAGGCCTGATTAGTTTTACAGGTCACTTAGCTGATGATCTTTTCTGGTCTTTACGTAACCCAAAAGAAGTGCGCTGGGGTGATTTTGTTGATGCTGCGGTCCAGGCCGGTATAGCTGCATTGCCGATTGTCGGCTTGGTATCCTTTTTGATTGGGGTGATTTTGTCTTTTCAGGCCGCCATTGGTATGAAGCAATTTGGGGCAGTCTCTTTTGTTGGTCCTCTAGCGGCTCTTGGTATTGTCCGTGAAATGGGACCCTTAATCACTGCCATCTTGCTTGCTGGTCGCTCATCTGCGGCATTTGCCGCAGAGATTGGCACGATGACGGTCAATAGTGAAGTGGATGCATTGGTAAGTGGGGGGCTGAGCCCAATTCGCTTCCTCGTAGTACCGCGGGTACTTGCAGGTATTTTAGTCATGCCCATTTTGACGATCTTTGCAGACATCGTGAGCATCTTTGCTTCGATGATTACGATGCTAGCTTATGGCATTCCATTTATTAATTTTTACAATGGCATGCTAGCAGCAGTCAGTCTTGAAGATATTTTATCTGGCTTGGTTAAAGCTACCCTATTTGGTGTGGTGGTTTCGGCAGTGGGTTGTTTGCGTGGGATGCAAACTGGTACAGGAGCAGCAGCAGTAGGGATTTCTGCTACGCGTGCTGTAGTAAGCAGTATTGTGATGATTGTTTTGGTTGATGGTATTTTTGCATTCATCTCCTATAGAACGGGATTCTGATGGATACGCCAAACAATACTAATTATGCGATTGAGGTTAAAGACCTCACGGTGGGCTACGGTACAACAGTGCTGATGAAAGATCTCAATTTCACAGTAAATAACGGAGAAATATTTGTTATTTTGGGTGGATCTGGCTGTGGTAAATCCAGCTTGCTGAAAAACCTCTTTGGCTTATATCAACCTTTGGGGGGTGATGTACTGATAGAAGGTCAAAACATTACTACCGCCCAAGGCGCAGAACGTCAAAAGATTATGACTAGCTTCGGTGTCATGTATCAGCAAGGCGCTTTATTTGGTTCGATGAATCTCTTGGACAACGTGACTTTATTTATGCAAGAGTACACCGACCTTACAGAGGACCAAATGAATCTACTTGCGCGTTGCAAGCTAGATCTGGTTGGATTGCTGCCGTATGAGTCTTATATGCCTAGTGAAATTAGCGGCGGCATGCAAAAGCGTGCGGCTATTGCTAGGGCTATGGCTTTAGACCCACAAATTCTTTTTTTAGACGAACCGTCCGCGGGTCTTGATCCAATTACTTCAGCTGATTTAGACAGCACGATTCTAGACTTGTCAAAAAATCTAGGCATTACTTTTGTGATAGTGTCGCATGAGCTTGCCAGTATCTATGCCATAGCTGACAAAGTCATTATGTTGGACAAGGGTGCCATGGGCATCATCGCTGAGGGTGATCCGAAGGTCTTGAGGGATACTAGCAAGGATCCTCGAGTACACCAATTCTTTAATCGCATTATGAGCAAGGACGCAGCATGAGCAATAACTCAAATCCCAATTATTTTCGTTTAGGTGCTTTTGTGCTTGCTGCAATCGGAGTATTGATTGCTATGATTCTCATCTTTGGATCGGGCCAATTCTTTAAAAAATCTTTCTTACTTGAAACCTACCTAAAGCAATCTGTAACAGGCTTAGATACTGGTGCTTCAGTGCGCTTCAGAGGTGTGAAAATAGGGCAGGTTACTTTTATTGGCTTATCTGGTGACATCTACGAGAAAGATGTGCCATTTGAAAAAAGAAAACAGTATGTAGTGGTGAGGATGCAGATTTTTGGTGATAAGGTGACTGAGGACCAGATTATTGACTTTGTCAAGAATGATCTGCGAGCTAGGGTTAAGTCAATGGGTATCACCGGCGTTAACTACGTTGAGTTTGATTTTTCTCCAAGCGCCCAAGAATATACCTCCTTGCCCTATAACTGGGAGCCTCAAGATCCTGTTATTCCGTCTCTTCCTAGCCAGGCCGATGAAATTATTTCTGGCGTACAGAAGTTGGTTAGCACCTTAAATCATATGGATATAGAGGCTACGAAAAAGCGCTTTGATGATTTATTAGGAAATCTCAATACTTTGATGGCTGGTGATGGAAAAGGTAATGAGGGTCTTACTCGATCCATTAAAGATATGAATATCATCATGGACCGGATTGCTAAGGTGACAGAGAAGGGTGAGTTAGAAGTCCTCATGCGTCAATTGGTTGGAACAATGGTCGATTTACGTCAAACCATAGCTAGCATTCAAGGGGATACCAGCGTCACTATTGAAAATCTCAAGCAAGCTAGTGAGAGCATCAATGAATTTAGTCGCATTGCTAGTCAATCCCCATCAAGCTTAATTTGGAGTGACCCTCCTCCAAAAATAGTGTTACCGATGAATGGTAGCCAAGGAAATTCTGGAGCTCAAAAATGATGAAGAAAATTCTACTTTCTGCAGTAATTTTGGGCTTAATTTCATGCACCTTGCCAACCCGCGCTCCTGTTGGACCAGCGAACTGGATGGTGATGCCTGAACGAACTGGTCAGGCATTGAAACCGCGTACCGATTACATATTAAAAATTGGTGCTGTGGCGGTATCTTCACCATACGATGGAAAGTCCTTGGTTTACCGCCTGGGGGATCAACGTTTTGAAAAAGACTTTTATAACGTCTATACAGTATTGCCTTCAGAAATGATTGCGAGTGCTGAGCAGCAGTGGCTCAATCAGGCTAATGTATTTTCTGCAACCGTTGGACAAAATACAAGCTTTTTCCCTGATTTCACATTGCAAACGATTGTGAGCGAGTTTTATGGCGACTACCGAACCAGACCTGAGGCGGTAGTCAGCGTTGAATTTTTCTTAAGCGTGAGTACCAGCGGAAAAGGTAATCCATTAATTGGCTCAAATCGTTATTCGAAGCGTATTGCACTCAAAAACAATACGCCAGATGCTCTTGTGTTGGGTCAGCAGCAGGCGCTAGCTGAAATTTTGAAAGAGTATGAAGCTCAACTCTATCAGTATGCTGCTCAATTACCAAAGCCCCTAGGGCGATAATAAAAAATAGATGTTTGGAGGTTGAAATGGATTTAGGTATTCAAGGCAAAGTAGCTTTAGTGATGGCATCAAGCCGGGGCTTGGGTCAAGCAATGGCTGCATCTTTGGCGCGCGAAGGTGTTAAGGTAGCCGTGACTGGGCGGAGTGAAGAAGGATTAAAGGAATCAGTTGCCATGATTGAGGCAGCAGGTGGGGTTGCACTTGCCCTTTATTGGGATCTCTCTGATCCCACAGTAATTGATGGCTTGGTTTCAAAGGTTGAAAAAGAGTTAGGCCCTATTGATATCCTCATCAACAATACTGGCGGTCCACCTCCAACTCTTGCTGCTGGACAAGATCCTGCACTTTGGCAAAAGAGCTTTAATGAAATGGTACTGTCTCTCATTTCAATCACGGATCGTGTTCTGCCTGGCATGCGTCAACGTCAGTGGGGTCGAATCATTACCAGCACTACTTCAGGTGCAATTGCCCCGATTAAAAATTTAGCGATTTCGAATACCTTACGCGCTGCGTTACTAGCTTGGTCAAAAACCTTAGCTGCAGAAGTTGCCAATGAAGGCATTACCGTCAATATCATCATGCCAGGGCGTATATCTACTGCGCGTCTTCGCCAACTTGATGAAGCTAGGGCAAAGCGAGAAGGTACAAGCTATGAAGATGTAGTGAAGGCCAGTATTCGACAAATTCCCATGGGACGTTATGGCGATCCAAAGGAATATGGTGATGCTGCTGCCTTTTTAGCGAGTCAGAACGCCTCTTTTATTACTGGCACAGTCATGCGGGTAGACGGTGGTCAGATTCAGGCGATTTGAAGTTTTTTCTAGCAAACCTTCTCAAGGGTCTTAAGCAGGAGTTACGCTCTAGCGAACTGGCTTGGCTATTTCTAGCCTTAATCCTGTCTGTTACAGCTTTATCTAGCGTCAGCTTCTTGGCTGACCGTATGCAAAGGGCCTTTCAATTTGATGCTCGTCAGCTCCTCGCTGCCGATGTATTAATTGTTGCTGATCAGCCTTTAGCTCAGCGCTTCATCACTGAAGCTCAAAATCGCCAATTGCAAACTGCGCAAACAATCGTTTTTCCTACTATGGCTTCGGTGGGGTCACAAAGCAAACTGGCTGCTTTAAAGGCCGTGAGTTCGCAATATCCCTTACGTGGCGCACTGCAGATTAAAACAGCCAATAGTCCACCAAGTATTTCTGCTGCACCCGAATCTGGATCAGTATGGATAGATTCAGTCATGTTGACTAGTTTGCGAGCAAATATCGGCGATCAAATCACTCTCGGAAAGAAATCATTTGTGATTTCCGGTGTATTAGAGCGGGAAATAGATCGAGGGGCTGGCTTTATGAACTTTGCACCCCGAGTCATGATGTCGATTGACGACTTGCCAACAACAGATTTAATTGGACTTGGCAGTAGGGTGACCTATCGCTTACTGTTGGCTGGGTCGGATGAGCAAACCCAATCTTACGAGAGTTGGGCTAAGGCCTATATTGAAGCAGAAAAGCTGCGCGGGGTAAGAGTAGAAACTCTAGAGAATGCTCAGCCTGTCATGCGCAATACCCTAGAGAGAGCGGAGCGCTTTCTATCCTTGATAGCAGTATTAACGGCAATGGTCGCTGCTGTTGCGATTGCGCTATCTGCAAGACGATATGCACTGAAACAGGCTGATAGTTGTGCGGTTCTCAAATGTTTTGGCGCTACCGCAAAAATGATATTAGAAAAGCAATTTGCAACACTACTGATCCTTGGAATTGCAGCTGCTGGTATAGGTTGTTTATTTGGCTATCTAGTTCAACTTATTCTAACTATGCTGCTGGGTAATTTGATATTAACTAATTTGCCTGGCATTTCTATTTGGCCCATTATTTGGAGCTCCTTATTTTCTTGGTTCTTGCTGATTGGCTTTGCTGGCCCGCCGATCTTTTCATTAGCAAAGATATCGCCAATTCGCCTGATCCGAAAGGAATTCCAAGGGATCAATAGCTCCTCAGTGTGGGTTGCGGTATTTGGTCTTGGGACTGGCGCCACTTTGATTGCTTTAGCAGCCCGAGATTGGAAATTGGCGTTTTGGGCAGCGCTCTGTTTTGGGGGCGCTATTGCTATTTTTTCTGGGCTTGCCTGGTTAATATTAAAGTTATTGGCACGGATTCAGATCCAAAACTTTGCGATTCGATTTGCTATCACAGCACAATGCAGACGATCTGGTTTTGCCGTTGTGCAGATTAGTGCTTTAGGAATTGCCTTAATGGCTTTGTTGTTGATCTTGCTCTTACGCCAAGACTTGCTAAATGCTTGGCAGAGCAACACTCCTGCAGATGCCCCGAATCGTTTCATGATCAACGTTCAAGGTAACCAGAAATCTGATATCACAAACTCTTTAGTCAAGGCTGGGATTCCAAAGTTAGAGTTTTATCCTATGGTACGCGGACGTTTAATTGCGATTAATGGGCAAGATATATCTCCAAATGATTATGTTGAAGAAAATGCAAAGCGTTTAGTAGATCGAGAATTTAACTTGTCTTACACGGATCAATTGCCTCCTGGTAATCGGATTACTGAAGGTAAGTGGCTATCCGGAGATAGCCCTCAAATTTCAATGGAGGTAGGAATTGCCAAGACACTCAAGCTCAAAATAGGTGATCAAATGACGTATGAGGTGGCTGGAGAAAGAATCAGTGCGCCAATTACTTCTTTGCGTAAGCTCGATTGGGGTTCAATGCGAGTGAACTTTTTCGTCATCATGCCCCCATCACAATTACAAGCTTTGCCTCAGTCATGGATTACCTCTTACTATCAGCCGCCCTCGCAGGAGCCTTTAGATTTTCAGTTAAGCCGGGCCTATCCTAATTTGACAGTGGTAGACGTATCCGCATCACTTCAGCAAATCCAGGATGTCTTAAATAAACTCTCTGCGGGCCTTGGGCTGCTATTTGCTTTCACTATCGCTGCTGCAGTTCTAGTGTTAATGGCAGCGATTTCGGCTACCGGGGACGATCGCTTTAGAAATACAGCTTTGTTAAAAGCGATTGGTAGCTCGCGTGAAACTCTAGCCAGTATCGCGAGGGTTGAGCTGCTGATTATCGGGTTAGTTGCAGGTTCCTTAGCGGGGCTTGCAGCAGGCGTTTCTGCTTGGGCGTTAGGTCGCTACGTCATCGAGATAGAATTTAATGCCTTCGGACAAGCCCTTCTGATGGGAATGGGTTTTGGTGTGATTGCTTGCATGACTGCAGGCTATCAATTTCAGCGCAAGATTCAAAATACTACTGCAATCGAGTGCTTAAGAGAGAGTTACTAGATTTTTAGGCAGCTCAACTAGGCGAGTACCTGCAAATCGGTCTGGCAAGCTTTGGCGCAGCAAAGGACTCTTACGATCAAGATACATGCTGAGTGGCCAAGTGAATAGGGCAACAGCAAAAAGCATCTCAATAATTTGCCATTTTTCCAAATGAAAAGCCCACTGCAATAGGACGCAAGGAATAATCCATAGCGACCCGAAGATATAGCGCCAAAACGCTTGTCGTTTTTTGAGTGTGTAACCGCGCTGATCAATCATTCGTACGCGCCAGGTTTGCATTGCTAGCGTTTGACCAGATTTTGTCCAGTACCAAACAAAATAAATCCCTAATACGGCATAAAGATATAAGAAGGTTAACCAGCTGGGTAGGGAGATGCCGAACAATATGCCAAGTCCCAGATTAGGGACTAAAAAAGTCAGCGCAATCACTCCCAACAGAACCAGTTGTTCATAGAGGCAGCATGAAACACGACGCCAAAATTGCGGAGAAGGTAATACATTGAGTTCAGCAGGTGTCATGGTGCTGCTTAAAAAGGATTCAAAAATTAATTAGTGCTAGAGCTACTCTCAGAGTTAGATCTGGCGCTTTCAGGGGGAGGGTTAGCAGGCATAGTGACTATGGTCGGCAAGCTTCCCTTTGGTGAGATGGGATATTGCTGAAGTGATGGTGCATTCGCTGCGGTGGGCTTTTTCTTTACCTCGGATTCAGCGAGCTTCTTTTTTTGCTCATCACTGAGTTTTTGATAAGCAGTCCAAGCTTCCGCTTTTTTCTCGGCTGGAAATTTAAGGCTGCTTAAATAATTTTCACGCGCAATGCGGCGCTCTTTTTGGGTCAGATTTGACCAGCTAGCCATGCGCGACTGTAGGCGCTGTTGATCTTGTTCGCTCATCTTTGGATAGATATTGGCTACTTGAGTCCACTTCTTACGACTATCAGGTTGCATGTAATCCCAATCGCTTTCAAGCGGTGCAAGAATCTTCTGCTGGGCAGGCTTAAGCCCTTCCCAAGTGCCATCGGGTTTTTTTTCTGGAATGGCAGTTGTTTTACCGTGAGAAGGGCTTGGTGCTGATTGTGCCAAGGCACACGATGCCACCGAGCCGAAAAGAGCAAATACTAGCGCCGTAGTTACGCTAGCAAATAAAGACTTTAGAGTGAGCGGCATTAAGGGGTGTGAAACTATTTGCCTTGCACAGGGCTTGCAGCATCATCACTAGAGTCGGATAGAGGGCCGTTTTTAAGAAAGGCCATAAATCCACTATCAGCATATGCATCTGGCGGAACATCATCAGAAAGAAGGGCCGCATCAACTTCGGCAATATCGTTAATACGCGAATCATCCTGCCATTGAGCAATGCCAATGAGTCCAAAGACCAAGACAACTAAAGGAGCAACCCAGCCTACCGTGTCCCAAGCACCGCTTGTATTCGAGCCTAGGTTGCCCGTCATTCCGGCAAATACTGGTTTTTGAGCTAGTAGCTTTTCTGGTTTTCTGGCAGAAAGTGCCTTCATTCGAGCGGCATGGAGCCGATCTTTGATCCCTGCCGGCAGAGCTTGTGCACTTTGGCTAAGCAGGGCAGCACTAGCCCGACCAAATTGGTCTGCTTGGGTCTCGGTCAGTTGGTCATCAAAGTGTTTCACAGGGTAATTCCTTTTAATTTCAATGC
>Ga0194038_1000186_pt1 | contig 26222 bp, 26 predicted proteins | sample JunL226m_MetaG_FD_148630 | JGI IMG/M metagenome (GOLD analysis project Ga0194038, IMG submission 148630) | Anoxic zone freshwater microbial communities from boreal shield lake in IISD Experimental Lakes Area, Ontario, Canada - Jun2016-L227-6m | ecosystem: Environmental > Aquatic > Freshwater >... | reverse complement strand
GTTGCTCTATCCAACTGAGCTACGGGCAGAGATCGAGAGAAAAAGACATGGTCGGGGCGAAAGGATTCGAACCTTCGACCCTCTGGTCCCAAACCAGATGCGCTACCAGGCTGCGCTACGCCCCGACGTGCCGGTATTGTAGCGGCTGACACCATCGATTACATTCTGGGCATGCTGCTTGCGCCACCACCGCTGGCCTGGCTCGCGCCAGGTGAGGATTTCCCGCCAGTAAGGCAGAGCTGGGGCGCAGATTCCCCGGCACCGGGCTTGCTGGCCGCCGGCGGCGTGCTTGACGTCGAAACCTTGTGCCGCGCCTACCGCCAGGGCGTATTTCCCTGGTTCAGTGAGGACCAACCGATTCTGTGGTGGAGCCCGGACCCCAGAATGGTGCTGCAGGTCGACACATTCCGCATGCACCCATCGTTCAAGAAGTCATTGCGCAAATTTGGCAGCACCGATGGTTGTGAAATTCGGATGGACTCGGCTTTTGAACAGGTGATCAGCGCCTGCGCCACCAGCCCGCGTGCCGGACAAAGTGGCACATGGATCGTGCCCGAGATGATTGCCGCCTATGGCGCGCTGCATCGCGCCGGCTATGCCCACAGCGTCGAAACGTGGATTGACGGCCGACTCGTTGGCGGGCTCTACTGCGTTGCCGTGGGCAAGTCGGTATTTGGTGAATCCATGTTCAGCCGCGCCAGTGAAGCCTCCAAGATTGCACTGGCCGCCCTGGTCTGCTTTTGTCGCCACCACGGCATCGCGCAAATTGATTGCCAGCAGAACACGCCCCACCTGGCTTCGCTGGGTGCCCGCGAAGTGACGCGTGCGGCATTTATCAAGCAGATGACCGCAGCGCAGATACGCCGCCCACCCGAGTGGAAATTTGAGCCCCTATACTGGGACGAGTTGTTTCATTCTGATTCACCTGCAACGTGACCGATCTCAACGACCTCCCGCTGCAAGCGCTGCAGTTTTACAGCACCGCGCCCTACTCCTGCAGCTATATGCCGGAAAGAATGGCACGATCCCAAGTGGCAACACCGAGCCACCTGATCAACGCCAGCACCTACTCGGAACTCGTCAGCGCAGGGTTCAGGCGCAGCGGCATGTTCACCTACCGCCCCTACTGCGATGCCTGTCGCAGTTGCGTGCCGATCCGGGTTCTTGTTGATGCGTTTCGACCGGATCGCAGTCAACGCCGCGCCCGGACCGCCCATTGTGGCTTGCAGGTCCGGATCATGAAGCTCTGTTTTCTGCAAGAGCACTATGAGTTGTACCTGCGCTATCAAAACGGGCGGCACGCCGGGGGCGGTATGGACCAGGACAGCGTCAACCAGTACACCCAATTCCTGCTGCAAAGCCGTGTCAATTCGCGTCTGGTGGAGTTTCGGGAGACGCTTGGCGACGGCAGCGCGGGCGCTTTGAAAATGGTCGCGATACTCGATCTGCTGGATGACGGGATTTCCTGCGTCTATACCTTTTTCGAAGCCGACCCGAACAGCAGTTTTGGCACTTACGGCGTCCTGTGGCAGATTGCACAGGCGAAGAGTCTGCAACTGCCCTACGTCTATCTCGGTTACTGGGTCGCCAGCAGTCGCAAGATGAACTACAAGGCAAGATTTCGACCGGCAGAGTTCCTGGTAGACGGCCAATGGGCTGATGCCCCCCCCGCTTGATCCGCATAAACCCGAAGCAGAATTTTCACAAGATAAAATCGAAGTTCAGCAGATCAGGAGCACCCATGAGAAAAGAAGATTCCGGCAGTGGCGGTACGCCGACCGTTCAGGTCATCGAGCGCATGTTCACCTTGATTGATGTGCTGGCATCGCGGGAGGAAGCGATTTCGCTTAAGGAAATCAGCGAAAAATCCGGTCTGCATTTATCGACCACGCACCGCCTGCTGAACGACCTGGCTACTGGACGCTTTGTCGAGCATCCGCAGCCTGGAAGCTATCGGCTTGGCATGCGTCTGCTGGAGTTGGGCAACCTGGTCAAGGGCCGGCTCAATGTACGCGACGCAGCGCTGGCGCCAATGCGCGAGCTGCACAAACTGATTCAGCAACCGGTCAATCTCAGCATGCGCCAGGGCGACGAGATTGTCTACATTGAGCGCACTTACAGCGAGCGCTCCGGCATGCAGGTGGTGCGCGCCATTGGTGGTCGTGCGCCGCTGCATCTGACTTCTGTCGGCAAGCTTTTTCTGGCGGCGGACGATCCGCAACGGGTTCGCGCCTACGCTACCCGAACCGGTTTAAGCGGGCACACCAAAAACAGTCTGACACAACTTCCAGCGCTGGAGCGCGAGTTGTCAAAGGTGCGCCAGCACGGCAACGCACATGACAACGAAGAACTCGAACTCGGCGTGCGTTGCATGGCCGCTGGCATCTATGATGATCAGGGCGTTCTGGTGGCTGGCCTGTCTATTTCTGCACCGGCCGGGCGACTGGAAGAGGCATGGTTACCCAAGCTGCAGGCTACCGCGCGTGAAATTTCAGCCACCCTGGGCTACAAGGCTGACAGCCTGCGCTGAGACTAGCCTTTGGCTTTGCTGGCGACGGACTGGCTTACCACGGTGGCCGCTACCGGTGCCGAGTGTGGCAGCGTCGAGGGTGTCGATTCCACCCAGCGCCTGACGCGCTCTGCATCACCGATACGGCTGAGCTTGCCAGCCGAGTCCAGAAAAACCATGATCAGTTTGCGCCCTGCCACTTTGGCTTGCATCACCAGGCACTGACCCGCCTCAGAAATATAGCCCGTCTTTTGTACGCCAATGTCCCATGACGGGTTCTTGACCAGACGGTTCGTGTTTCTGTACTGCAGCGTTCTATTGCCCACTGCAACCTGGTGCTCGGGCGAGGTGGACAACTCGCGCAGCGTCGGGTCACCGTAGGCGACATTGACCAGTTTGACCAGATCACGCGCACTCGACTGGTTCTTGCTGGAGAGTCCGGTCGGTTCCTCATAGTTGGTGTCGTTCATGCCGAGCAAGCGAGCCTTGGCATTCATCAGGCCGACAAAGACCGGCAAGCCGCCCGGATAGCTGCGCCCAAGTGCATGCGCAGCGCGGTTCTCACTGGACATCAAAGCCAGATGCAACAGTTCACCGCGGCTCAGAACAGTACCCACTTTCAGGCGCGATGTGCTGCCTTTTTCGGTATCCACGTCAGACTGCGAAATGGTAATGACCTCGTCCATCGGCAGGCGGGCTTCACTTACCACCAGGCCGGTCATCAACTTGGTAAGCGACGCAATCGGCAGTACGGCTTTGTCGTTCTTGCTGAACAGCACTTCGTTGGTATCCTGGTCTATCACCAGAGCCACGCTGGATTTCAAGGCCAAGGTGTCGTGCGATTGATGCAAGCCAGCGATTTGACCGAACGAGGGCTTCAGCGGCACTGCCGCCACGCGTACCACCGGCTTGCGTTTGCTCGCGGCGACCTTTTTGCCAGCCCGGTGTTTGGTGGCAGCCTTGAGTGCAGGCTTGGCCTCGGCGCGCTGGCTTTCGGCCGCCCCCGCCTGTGGCAAAGAAAACGCTAGCGCCAGTACGGTCAGGGCACAGAATAAGTAGGATAGCCGCAAAATTTTCCTAAAAGTAGTTTGTTCGACTTCTCACTGCGGCGAGTTTATCCAAAAAATCCCGCAAGATCAATCAGTTGCAACACTTTCTTCACGAAGAAGCCGAATCAGACCGCTGGCTACCCTTGAGCCGCCACCCTGTCCGCCTTGCTTTGCAGCTTGTTGAGTGCGCTCAAGTAGGCTTTTGCCGAAGCCACGATGATGTCAGGATCAGAGCCCACGCCATTGACGACGCGACCACTGTTTTGCAGTCGCACCGTAACCTCCCCCTGGCTTTCGGTCGAGCCACTGATCGCATTGACTGAATAGAGCACCATCTCGGCGCCGCTCTTGACCTGGGCTTCGATCGCCTTCAGGGAAGCATCGACCGGGCCATCGCCATCGGAAGCGCTCTTCACCTCTTTGCCGGCGACCGTGAACACAATGCTGGCCTGTGGTCGCTCACCGGTTTCGCTGTGTTGCGAAAGCGAAACGAAACGGTACTGTTCGTTCTCGTTCGTAACGGCTTCGTCATTGACCAGGGCCAGAATGTCCTCATCAAAAATCTCGCTCTTGCGGTCGGCAAGTTCCTTGAATCTGGCGAAAGCGGTGTTGATGTCGGCTTCCGCTTCCATCTGAACTCCCAGCTCCTGCAAGCGCTGCTTGAACGCATTGCGACCGCTGAGCTTGCCAAGAATGATCTTGTTGTTGCTCCAGCCCACATCCTCGGCCCGCATGATTTCGTAAGTGTCACGCGCCTTCAAAACACCGTCCTGATGAATTCCGGAAGCGTGCGCAAAGGCGTTGGCACCCACCACCGCCTTGTTTGGCTGCACCACAAAGCCGGTGGTCTGACTGACCATGCGACTGGCCGCCAGAATATGTCTGGTGTCAATGCCCAAGTCCAGTCCGAAATAATCTCGGCGCGTCTTGATCGCCATGACCACCTCTTCCAGACTGCAATTTCCCGCCCTCTCCCCCAGTCCGTTGATGGTGCATTCAATCTGACGCGCACCGCCGATCTTCACACCTGCCAGGGAATTGGCCACCGCCATGCCCAAGTCGTTGTGGCAATGCACAGACCAGATCGCCTTGTCTGCATTGGGAACACGCTCGCGCAGATTCTTGATGAAGTTGCCGTACAACTCGGGTATGGCGTAGCCGACGGTATCAGGCACGTTGATGGTAGTGGCACCTTCCTTGATCACGGCTTCGATGATGCGGCACAGAAAATCGACATCGCTGCGGTAGGCATCTTCCGGGCTGAACTCCACATCGGCCACCAGATTGCGCGCAAAGCGCACCGCCAGCTTGGCCTGCTCAAACACCTGGTCTGGTGTCATGCGCAGCTTCTTCTCCATGTGCAGCGCAGAGGTTGCAATGAAGGTGTGAATGCGCGCGCTATTGGCTCCCTTGAGCGCTTCAGCGGCGCGCGAAATGTCCCGGTCATTGGCGCGCGACAAAGAGCACACGGTCGAGTCCTTGATCGCCTTGGCAATGCACTGCACGGCTTCGAAGTCGCCATTGGAACTGGCGGCAAACCCGGCTTCAATGACATCCACCTTCAGGCGCTCGAGCTGGCGCGCGATACGCAACTTTTCATCCTTGTTCATGGAGGCGCCGGGCGACTGCTCTCCGTCACGCAAGGTGGTATCGAAAATTATTACTTTGTCGCTCATCTGGTTTCTCCGGTCATCGTCAATAGGGCAGTCCAAAAAAACAAAAAGCCCGCTGCGGTTGCATGCGGGCCTGTAGTTTGGGTAAGCGCGTGCGCTACCAACTCCGCCCGTGTGGCGTTAGCAGTAGCGCTAGCGAAATGTTCATCATGCCGTCAATGTACCACAAGTTGCTGGCCCGGCCTCACTTGTGCAGACCCCGTTCATCGGGTTCGTCGGTCGAGGTGCTGATGACACTGGTTTGCTGACCCTTGGCCCTGCGCCATGCATAAATCAGATAGCCGCTGACACCATAAGCAACAAACAGACTGAACATGACAATCGGCGGGTCAATATTGATGACGGCAATGCCGAGCGCAATCAGGACAATCACAACAAAGGGCACACTTTTCTTCATGTGCACATCCTTGAAACTGTAAAACGGAACATTGGTCACCATACTCAAGCCGGCGTACAACGCAAGCGTGAAGGTCGGCCACGCAACGCTTGGCCCCTTGATGCCCAGATCGGTAGCCACCCAGATGAAACCGGCTACCAGTGCAGCAGCAGCGGGTGACGGCAGACCCTGAAAATAGCGTTTGTCGACGACTGCTGTGTTGACATTGAAACGCGCCAGACGCAAGGCGGCACATGCACAATAGACGAAAGCTGCAATCCAGCCCCAGCGTCCCAGACCCTGCAAGGCCCAGACATAAGAAATGATAGCCGGCGCGGCGCCAAACGAAACCATGTCGGAGAGCGAGTCCATCTGCTCACCAAAAGCACTCTGCGTATTGGTCATACGCGCCACGCGACCATCCAGGCTATCCAGCACCATGGCGCAAAAGACCCCGACGGCGGCCAGATCAAAGCGGCCGTTGATGGCCATCACAATCGCATAAAAACCACCAAACAGTGCCGCCAGTGTGAACAGATTGGGTAGCACATAGATACCCTTGCGGCGCTTGCGGACGAGCACGTCACTGCCGTCTGCAAAGTCTGCTTCTTTCCCGTCTTGCATAGAATTGGCCTCCAGCGCCACATAGTAACAAAGGCCACCGAAGTGGCCTTTGCCTTACAAACAATCAACGTGTTTGTGGGTCACTGCGAGCGAAGTCCATGCATGGATCGCCACGCTGCGCTCGCGATGACCACCTAATTGCGGGTCTGGTCAACCAGTTTGTTCTTCTTGATCCAGGGCATCATGCCGCGCAGTTTTTCACCTACCTGCTCGATCTGGTGCTCTGACATCAAGCGCCGCCGGCTCAGCAAGGTTGGTGCGCCAGCTTTGTTTTCCAGAATAAAACTCTTGGCGTACTCGCCGCTCTGGATGTCCTTCAGGCACAGACGCATCGCGTCCTTGGTGGCCGCCGTGATGATCTTCGGTCCGGTCACGTATTCGCCGTACTCGGCGTTGTTGGAGATCGAGTAATTCATGTTGGCGATACCGCCTTCGTAAATCATGTCGACAATCAGCTTGAGTTCATGCAAACACTCAAAGTAGGCCATCTCGGGTGCATAGCCCGCTTCGGTCAAAGTCTCAAAACCGGCTTTGATCAACTCCACTGTACCGCCGCACAGGACAGCCTGCTCGCCGAACAGATCGGTCTCGGTTTCTTCGCGGAAACTGGTTTCAATGATGCCGGCCTTGCCGCCACCGTTGGCCATGGCGTAGCTCAATGCCAGATCCCGTGTGCGGCCCGACCTGTCCTGATGAATGGCAATCAGCTGCGGCACGCCGCCACCTTGCACGTAGGTGCCGCGCACCGTATGTCCCGGTGCTTTGGGCGCCACCATCCAGACATCCAGATCTGCACGTGGCGTGACCAGGCCGTAGTGGATATTGAAACCGTGGGCAAACACCAAGGAGGCACCCTGTTTGATGTTGGGCTCGATGTCGTTGCTGTAGACCGCACCAATCTGCTCGTCCGGCAACAGGATCATGACCACATCAGCCGCCTTGACCGCAGCACCCACTTCGGCCACCTGCAGTCCGGCCTTTTCGACCTTGGACCATGAAGCGCCGCCCTTGCGCAGGCCCACGACGACCTTGACGCCGCTGTCGTTCAGATTCTGTGCATGGGCGTGGCCCTGGCTGCCGTAGCCAATGATGGCGACCGTCTTGCCCTTGATCAGACTGAGATCACAGTCCTTGTCGTAATAAACCTTCATCTTTCTTCTCCGTTGTAAAAAAATCAAACCCGCAAAATACGCTCGCCACGACCAATGCCACTGGGACCGGTACGCACCGTTTCCAGAATGGCACCACGTTCTATCGCTTCCAGAAACGCGTCATTTTTTTCCTGATTTCCGGTCAATTCGATGGTGTAACTTTTCTCTGTCACATCGATGATGCGGCCACGAAAAATATCGGCCATCCGCTTCATTTCTTCGCGCTCCTTGCCCACTGCGCGCACCTTGACCATCATCAGTTCGCGCTCGGTGTAAGCGCCCTCGGTCAGATCGACCACCTTGACCACCTCGATCAGACGGTTCAGGTGCTTGGTGATCTGCTCAATCACCTCGTCTGACCCTGTCGTCTGAATCGTCATGCGCGACAGACTGGGATCTTCGGTCGGCGCCACGGTGAGCGACTCGATGTTGTAGCCACGCGCCGAAAACAGACCGACCACGCGCGACAGGGCACCGGGTTCGTTTTCCAGCAATACTGCAATGATATGTTTCATGATTAAAGATCTTCCGAACCGAGCAGCATTTCGGTAATGCCGTTGCCAGCGCGCACCATAGGAAAGACGTTTTCCGTAGGGTCAGTGCGGAAGTCCATGAAGACGGTCCGATCCTTCAACTTGCGCGCCTCACGCAAGGCCGGCTCCACGTCCTGCGCACGCTCGATCAACATGCCAACATGACCGTAAGCCTCGGCGAGTTTGACAAAATTCGGCAGTGCATCCATGTAACTGTGGCTGTAGCGGCCTTCGTACTCGACCTCCTGCCACTGGCGGACCATACCAAGATAACGGTTGTTAAGAGACACGATCTTGATCGGCGTGTTGTACTGCAAACAGGTCGAGAGCTCCTGGATGCACATCTGCACCGAGCCGTCACCCGTAATGCAAAACACCTCGCTGTCGGGTTTGGCCGTCTTGATGCCCATCGCATACGGGATCCCCACACCCATGGTTCCCAGACCACCGGAGTTGATCCAGCGCCTGGGTTCGTCGAAGCGATAGTACTGCGCGGCCCACATCTGGTGCTGACCCACATCCGATGTGATGTAGGTGTCGGCATCCTTGGTCATGTTCCAGATCGTCTCTATGACGTACTGCGGCTTGATCACCTCATTCGTACCAGGATCGTATTTCAGGCAGTCGCGCTTGCGCCAGACCTCGATGGTCTCCCACCAGGCGCCCAGTGCCTGGCTGTCGGGCTTGGTCGAGCCTTCCCGGATCATGGCGATCATCTCCGACAACACCTCCTTGACATCGCCAACAATCGGGATATCGACTTTGACGCGTTTGGAAATGCTTGACGGATCAATGTCAATATGAATGATCTTGCGTTCGTTCTGGGCAAAGTGCTTGGGGTTGCCGATCACGCGGTCATCAAAGCGTGCGCCCACCGCCAGCAAGACATCGCAGTTCTGCATCGCGTTATTGGCTTCCACCGTACCGTGCATGCCCAGCATGCCCAGAAACTTGCGGTCACTGGCGGGATAGGCGCCCAGGCCCATCAGCGTATTGGTGCAGGGATAACCCAGCATATCGACCAGCGTACGCAACTCCGGCGAGGCGTTGCTCAGGATGACCCCGCCACCGGTGTAAATATAGGGACGCTTGGCGGCCAACAAGAGCTGCAGCGCCTTGCGGATCTGTCCGCCGTGGCCTTTGCGAACCGGGTTGTAGGAACGCATTTCCACACTTTCGGGATAGCCTGCGTAAGGCACCCGCTTGAAAGACACATCTTTCGGAATATCCACCACCACCGGCCCCGGACGGCCGCTGCGGGCGATATGGAAGGCCTTCTTCATGGTCTCGGCCAGATCACGCGCATCCTTGACCAGAAAATTGTGCTTCACCACCGGACGTGTGATACCTACCGCGTCGCACTCCTGAAAAGCATCCAGCCCGATGGCGTGCGTCGGCACCTGGCCGGTCACGATCACCATCGGAATACTGTCCATGTAGGCGGTGGCTATGCCGGTCACAGCGTTGGTAACTCCTGGACCGGATGTGACCAGGGCTACGCCCACATCACCCGTGGCGCGCGCGTAGCCATCAGCTGCATGCACCGCAGCCTGCTCATGCCGCACCAAAATGTGCTTGATCGTGCTCTGTTTGTAAAAAGCGTCGTAGATATGGAGCACCGCACCACCCGGGTAGCCCCAGATGAACTTGACGCCTTCGGCCTGCAGGGCCTTGACGAGAATCTCGGCGCCACGCAGTTCCTGCTCGAGCGACGCTGTGGCGGGCGCTTTAGCTGCGCCTGTTGCAGTGGCCGCCGAAGTGATTTCAGCCTTTGATATTTTCATGATCAACCTTTGCGAATTTCTCTGACGAAAAACCTTGGGTGCCCCTTCGCAAACATTTGTGGTGTCGCGTTGGGACTTAGAGCCAAAGCCATAAGCGCACTGATTCTTGCGCCGGACCATGACCCGTTTGCCTTTTGATTTGCAGGCAGCATTATGGCACTGCTGCTACGAATGCCAAAATGGGCGAAAAAGTTGAATCCGAATGCCATAATCGGCGCCACTCAGCCCACCATCTTGCAAGGCAAGCACCTTTTGGCAACCGAACAGGAACTTTCTGATTTTCTGAAGAGCGTGGAAAAGCGCGCCTTCAAGCGGTCGGTCTACCACGTGCGCAACGAGGAATCGGCGCTTGACATCGTGCAGGACAGCATGATGAAGCTGGCCGAGCACTACGGTCACAAACCGGCGGCTGAGTTGCCCATGCTGTTCCAGCGAATCCTGTCAAATTGCACGCTGGACTGGTTTCGACGCCAAAAAACCAGGAACGCTCTGTTCTCCAACCTGAGCGATTTCGAGTCAGAGGGCGAGGACGGGGAATTTGATCTGCTGGGAACTTTGAATGCCCAAACCGAGTCGGATCAGGCGGAAAACCCTGAAACATCTGCACAACGGGCACAAACCTTGCATGCAATTGAGAGCGAAATCCAGGAACTCCCTGGGCGTCAACGGGAAGCCTTCCTGATGCGTTACTGGGAGGAACTGGACGTAGCAGAGACTGCTGCGGCCATGGGTTGTTCGGAAGGCAGTGTCAAAACGCACTGCTCGCGGGCGGTCCAGGCTCTCGGCAAAGCATTGAGGGCAAAGGGAATAACACTATGACAAATTCATATCTCTACCAAAACCTCGTGGCGCAGGACCGTTTCGGATTGCAGGTGGCAGCGCGCCTGTCCGATGCTGCGGACGAGCTGCCTTACGATATTTCCGAACGACTGCGCGCCGCCAGGACGCGGGCCCTGAGCCAGCGCAGGATCGCTGTGCAGACCGCCAGCAGCGTGACTCGCGCCGGTGCCGCAGCCACACTGACCTTTGGCACCGAGCACCTCAACTGGTGGGACCGCGTGGCAGCCGCCGCCCCCCTGCTCGCCCTGGTGCTGGGTCTGATTGCGATCAATGTGATCCAGAACGACAAGCGTGCCAACGAAATTGCCGAAATTGACGCCGCCTTGTTAACCGATGACCTGCCACCAGCTGCCTATGCAGATCCTGGTTTCACACAATTCCTCAAGAGCAGAGCCGGGCAAAATTGAAAGTTTGGACATAAGCATGTTCATGCGCGCCGCCAATCAGAATCGGGTCCCACGGCAAGCCGGCGAGTTGGTAGCCAGTGCCGCGTTTTGTCTACTGGCAGCCCTTAGCATGCCAGCCTCTTGCGCCTTGGCACAGACCGTGGCAGTGAGCAAAGCCAGCAGTTCGGCGCCAGCAGCGAAAAGTCCTGTCGCCGCAGCGAGTTCGTCCAAGCCGGCATGGCAGGAGTTGACGCCAGTGCAGCAAGTCTCACTGAAGCCTCTGGCCGCGAACTGGAATACTCTGGGAGCCTCCCAAAAGCGCAAATGGATCGCGCTGGCCCAGAATTACTCCAGCCTCGCACCCACCGAACAGCTCAAATTGCACAGCCGCATGACCGAGTGGGTGGCCCTGAGTCAACAACAGCGCGCGCAAGCCAGGTTGAATTTTGCCCATGCCAAACAGCTCACGCCTGACGAAAAGGCCGCCACCTGGAAGGCTTACCAAGAGCTGAGCCCCGAAGAAAGGCAAAAGCTCGCCACCGCAGCGGTAAGCAAGCCGGTGGGTGCGGCGGCGGCGGCCAAGCCGGTGCCGGCGCAGAAGCTGGCAACGGTACCGGTAACGCGGCACAGCCCGAAGACAGCACCCAAAATAGCGGCCTCGGATCACGCACTCAATCACAACACCTTGCTGCCGCAGGCACAGCCTGCGCTTGAGCCCGCCACGCCACAGAAGAACTGAACGGTGCCCGTGTTGCCCCGATGAAAGCCGCTTTGCAGACCCCCAGCTTGGCGCGCCGCATGGCTTGCTGGCTGTATGAGGGCCTATTGATGTTGGGCGTCGTCTTCATGGCCGGCTATCTGTTTGGCACCCTGACCCAAACCCGCAATCCGATGGACAAGCGCCATGCCTTGCAGGCCTTTGTTTTTGTCGTCTGCGGCATCTATTTCGTCTGGTTCTGGGCCAAGGGGCAAACCCTGGCCATGAAAACCTGGCACATTACGGTGCTTGACCTCGCTGGCAGACCCCTCACCCAAAGGCGAGCCCTGCTGCGTTATCTGCTGTGCTGGCTCTGGTTTGTGCCGGCATTGGCAGCCATGGCCCCTTTCCAGTTCTCTGGATCCGAATCGGTGCTCATCGCGCTGGGCTGGGTGGCGGTCTGGGCTATCCTCAGCTACTTTCATCCTCAGCGGCAGTTCTGGCACGATGCACTGGCCGGAACGCAACTGGTTGCAACACCAAACCAAACTCCTTGACCATCATGCCTCCAGCTTTCACCGTCTGCGTCTATTGCGGCTCCCGCCCCGGTATGAACCCCGAATTTTCCAAGGCAGCGCAGCAGGTCGGCCACTGGATTGGTCGCCATGGCGGACAGCTGGTTTACGGTGGCGGCAAGAGCGGCTTGATGGGGCTGGTGGCCAACGCTGCGCTCGCAGCAGGCGCTTCGGTGATTGGCGTCATCCCGCAGGCGCTGGTAGACAAGGAGTGCGCCCATCTGGGCTGCACCGAGCTGCACATTGTTGACACCATGCACGAGCGCAAGCGCATGATGGCCGAGCGTGCCGACGCCTTTTTGGCGCTGCCCGGGGGCATCGGAACCTTCGAGGAGCTGTTTGAAGTCTGGACCTGGCGCCAGTTGGGCTACCACGACAAACCCATTGGCCTGCTTAATGTGGCCGGCTATTACGACAAGTTGCTTGACTTCCTGAACAGCGCCACTGCGCAGGACTTCATGGGAAGCTGGCAAATGGGCCTGCTGCGCGCCGCCGCCGACGCCCCGACTCTGCTTTCGGAATTGGTCGGGGCCGCTGGCATGTCGCCAGCACCCCGACTGGACCAGATTTAAACCGCCGACTCGTCCTGCTCACCGGTGCGGATGCGCACGACACGTTCGACGCTGGTGACAAAGATTTTGCCGTCACCGATCTTGCCGGTCCGCGCCGCCTTGACGATGGCGTCAACACAACGATCCAGGTCCTGCGTCTTCACCACCACCTCCACCTTGACCTTGGGCAGGAAGTCCACCACGTACTCCGCGCCACGGTAAAGCTCGGTATGACCTTTCTGGCGGCCAAAGCCCTTGACCTCAGTGACCGTCAAGCCGGTCACACCACACTCAGCCAGTGCTTCACGGACCTCTTCGAGTTTGAAGGGTTTGACGATGGCGGTAATCTGTTTCATGTCGGCGTTCCTTTAGTCTGTCGGCAAAGCTGATCCAATTATCACGCTCGAAACCGGTTGGTTATAGGATAACGCCAATCCTTGCCAAAACTGCGGTGCGTGACGCGAATACCCACCGGCGCCTGGCGGCGCTTGTACTCGTTGATCTTGATCAGGCGCGTCACCCGCTCCACATCGGCGCGCTCAAAGCCGGACTCAATGATGTTCTCGATGCTCTGGTCGTTTTCCATGTAACGCTCCAGAATCGCGTCCAGCACCTCGTAGGGTGGCAAACTGTCCTGGTCTTTTTGATCCGGACGCAGTTCGGCGCTCGGCGGCCGGGTGATGATGCGCTCCGGAATGGGTTGGCTGCCGGTGCCGTAGGGGTCGTTCGTGTTGCGCCAGCGCGCCAGCCGGAACACCGTCGTCTTCGCCAGATCCTTGATCACTGCAAAACCGCCTGCCATGTCGCCATACAGAGTGCAGTAGCCGGTCGCCATCTCTGACTTGTTGCCGGTGGTCAGAACAATGCTGCCAAACTTGTTGCTCAGCGCCATCAGCAGCGTGCCCCGGATGCGGGCCTGGATGTTTTCCTCGGTGGCGTCTTCAGCCCGTCCCTTGAAATCCAGTGCCAGCGAAGCCTTGAAGGCTTCGAACTCGGGCACGATGGAAATCTCGTCGTAGCGCACGCCGAGCCGCTCGGCCATCGCACGCGCGTCGATCCAGCTGATGTCGGCCGTGTAGGGTGAGGGCATCATGACGCTGCGCACCCGGTCTTTACCCAGTGCATCGACCGCCAGCGCCAGCACCAGCGCTGAATCGATGCCGCCCGAGAGGCCCAGAATGACACTGGGAAAGCCATTCTTGCCGATGTAGTCGCGCACACCCAGCACCAGCGCGTCCCACAGGTCGGCCTCGGTCGAGCGCTCCGGCGCCACCGGCCCGGCCAGTTGCAGACCGACTGGCGAGCGGGTCACCTGCACGAAGAAACGGTCTTCGACAAAACTCGGGGCTCGGGCCGCAACCGTGCCGTCGGCGCTCAGGGCAAACGAATGCCCTTCAAAAACCACCTCGTCCTGTCCGCCGACCAGATGCGCATAGACCAGCGGCAAACCACAGGCCTGCACCCGCTCGCGCATCATCAGCTCACGCTCATTGCCCTTGCCCAGGTGAAATGGCGAGGCATTGATAACCGCCAACAGTTCCGCGCCCGCTTGCCTGCTCAGGCGCGCCGGCGCTTCAAACCAGGCGTCCTCGCAGATCAGCAATCCGACCTTGACCTTGTGACCGGCCGCGCCGGCTTCAAAGACGCAAACCCCCTGCCCCGGCGTGAAATAACGGCGTTCGTCAAAGACCTGATAGTTGGGCAGCTCACGCTTGGCATAGGTCGCCAGCACAGCGCCTTCGCACAGCACACTGGCAGCGTTGTGGCGATTCTGGACGGCCACGGAACGGGTTCGGCTGTCACCGCCGCTGGGGTGCCCAAGCACCAGCGTCAGGTCTTTTAACCCGGCCAGTTCACGGGCCACTGATTTCACGGCATCATCGCAAGCAGCGATGAAGGCCGGACGCAAAAAGAGGTCTTCCGCCGCGTAACCGCAGATCGAGAGTTCAGGCGTCAGCACCAGGCGGGCGCCGTCGGCGTAAGCTGAGCGCGCCGCAGCCACGATCTTTTGTGAATTTCCGGGTAAGTCGCCAACCACCAGATTGAGTTGGGCAACGCAAATTTTGAGTGTCATGAACCGCAGCGAGAAATGAAATGGAAAGCCAGTGAAGCGCAAGTCGAATGATTATGTCATCCGGGTGCTCGATTCGCCGGATCAGGTGAATGCAGCAGACTGGAATGATCTGCTGCACTTGCAGAGCGAGCCCAGCCCCTTCATGCGCCACGAGTACCTGCTCGCCTTGCACGCCAGCGGCAGCGCCACTCCCGAGACCGGCTGGACGCCACGTTTCATCACGCTGCAGCAGAGCGGCTCCCTGGTGGCCGCTTGCGCCCTGTACCTCAAGACCCACTCCTATGGCGAGTACGTGTTCGACCACGCCTGGGCCAGGGCCTACGCACAGCACGGTCTGGATTACTACCCCAAAGCACTGGTGGCGGCGCCGTTTACACCGGTGCCGGGGCCGCGCCTGCTGGCGCGCACTGCGGCTGATCGTTTGTTGCTGTTGCAGGCGCTGCTCGAGTGGTGCAAGACCGAGCAACTGTCGTCCCTGCATCTGCTGTTTTGCAGCTCCGAAGATTTGCAAGCCTGCGAACAAGCGGGGATGATGCTGCGCCACAGCGTGCAATTCCATTGGAACAATCAAGCCCCCACACTTGCCGCTTCGCGTGCTGCGCTGCCCCCCGAGGGGGCGCATTTCGCCTTGGGGCGGCCCGGCGGCGAAACCCAGTCCTATGGGGATTTTGAAGACTTTCTTACTTCCCTGTCGCAGGAGAAACGCAAAAAAATCCGCCAGGAGCGGCGCAAGGTGGTCGATGCGGGCGTGAGCTTTCGCTGCGCCACCGGCGCAGGCATCACGCCGCCGGACTGGGACTTCTTCTACCGCTGCTACGAGCGCACCTACCTGGAGCACGGCAACGCGCCCTACCTGAGCCGCGAGTTTTTCCGCATGATGGCCACCGACATGCCAGAGAACTGGCTGCTCTTCGTCGCCCAGCGGCAAGGTCGGGACATCGCCGCCAGCCTGATTGCCATTGACGCCAGCGGCACCATGCCAGTTGCCTACGGCCGTTATTGGGGCGCATTGGAGCGCGTTGACTGCCTGCACTTTGAGGCCTGCTACTACCAGCCGCTACAGTGGTGCATTGCGCAGGGCTACCAGCGCTTCGAGGGCGGCGCCCAGGGCGAACACAAAATGGCGCGTGCCCTGCTGCCAGTCAGGACCAGCAGCGCACACTGGCTGGCGCAGCCCGAGTTTGCCGCTGCGGTAGAGCGCTTTCTGGAGCGCGAAGATCGAGGCATTGGCCAGTACCTTGAAGACCTGGGCCGACGCAGCCCCTTCAAAGCAGCAACCGAGTAAAGTTAAACTGCAGCAAGACCCATCCAACTCGAACCGGTAAAGCACCCAAAGGCACTTGCAAAGCATGGCCACCCAAGCAAAGAAAAAAGACGAGATAGAAAGTCATCACCCCGCGCCCAGTTCGTGGCTGATCGCTCTGGAATTTCGCGCTTTGTGGGAGTTGGGTGCGGTACTGCCGGCTTGGCCTATTCTGCGCAACGCGCCGGCTGGCGACGGCCACCCTGTCATCGTCTTTCCGGGCCTGTCAGCCAGCGACGGCTCGACCCTGCCGATGCGCGGCTTTCTGGAGAGCCTGGGGCACGACATGTCGGGCTGGAACCAGGGCTACAACTTTGGCCCACGCGCCGGTGTGTTGCAGGCTGCCAAGCAGCAGGTGCTAGACACCTGTCAGGTCACAGGCAAGAAAGTCAGCCTGATTGGCTGGAGTCTGGGCGGCATTTATGCCAGGGAACTGGCCAAGGAACTGCCCGACTGTGTGCGCAGCGTCGTCAGCATGGGAACGCCGTTTGCCGGCTCGCACCATAGCACCAACGCCTGGCGCCTGTACGAGCTCACCAGCGGGCGCGACATCCACGCCGAAGTGGCCCAGTTCGATCTGCCGGCTGCGCCGCCGGTGCCCACAACGTCGATTTTTTCACGTACCGATGGCATCGTTGCCTGGCCAGCCAGCATACAGCTACCGAGCCGAGCTAACCCTCTGACAGAAAATCTGGAAGTCATCGCCAGCCACATCGGCCTGGGCCTGAACCCCAGCACCTGGTGGGCCGTGGCAGATCGGCTTTCACAACCCGAAGGCCAGTGGAAGCCGTTTGAACGCAAGCGCGGCCTGCACGGCATGATCTTCCCGGACCCGACACGCTAATCAAGCCGCCAGGGCTTGCAAGCGCCCTATCAGGGATGCAACTTCTTGTAGTTGGCAATGCCGTCCAGGATCTCGGCGTGGGCTGCCTGCGGCCCTTCCCAGCCCAGAATCTTGACCCATTTGTTGACTTCCAGGTCTTTGTAGTGCTCAAAGAAGTGGGCAATCGTCTTCAGGCGCACCGGGCTCAGGTCTTCGGGTTTCTTCCAGCGCGTGTAAAGCGACAGAATCTTGTCAATCGGTACCGCCAGCACCTTGCCGTCCATGCCGGCTTCGTCTTCCATCTTCAGGATGCCGATGGCGCGGCAGGTCACCACCACACCCGGAATCAGCGGCACCGGTGTAATCACCAGCACATCCACCGGGTCGCCATCGCCTGAAATGGTCTTGGGCACATAACCGTAGTTGGTCGGGTAGTGCATGGCCGTGCTCATGAAGCGGTCGACAAAAATCGCACTGGTCTCCTTGTCCACCTCGTACTTGACGGGGTCAGCGTTCATCGGGATTTCGATGATCACATTAAAAGATTCTGGAACGTTTTTGCCGGGTGTGACATTGTCTAGAGACATGACGGATCCTTGGTAGAAATTCGCATTGAGCCAACTCAGGATTGGCTAGGTATTAACCCTGATTTTACTGACTAGCACCTTGCTGCAGCGAGAAATCGGCATTTTTCACGGTACAGTCCCCCGGTTGGCCAATCGCCTGCATCAAGACCTTGTTGTTTGATGTTTCGCGGCGAGGAAGCAACGCAGCGGGGGTGCCGATTGCGCTGCACCCCTACTTAGCGAACCAACGACAGGAGATTTTTATATGACAGGCAACTCGGCGCTCATTCTGGCGCTTATTTGTGGCTTTATTGCCGTGGCTTACGGCTTTTGGGCCCGCAGCTGGATTCTTTCACAGGATGCCGGTAACGCGCGCATGCAGGAAATTGCAGCCGCCATTCAAACCGGTGCTGCCGCCTACCTGGCACGGCAATACAAAACCATCGCCATTGTTGGCGTCGTGCTGGCTATTTTGATCGCGGTCTTTCTCGATCAATTGAGCGCCGTCGGCTTTGTGATTGGCGCCGTGCTCTCAGGCGCATGCGGCTTCATCGGCATGAACGTCTCGGTGCGCGCCAACGTGCGCACGGCGCAGGCCGCCACCAAGGGCATTGGCCCGGCACTTGATGTGGCTTTTCGCGGCGGCGCCATCACTGGCATGCTGGTGGTTGGCCTGGGCTTGCTGGGTGTGACCGGTTTTTTCTGGTTCCTGATCGGCAACGGCAATGCAACGCCTGACAAGAACCTGGCGCAATTGCTCAACCCGCTGATCGGCTTTGCCTTTGGCTCCTCGCTGATCTCCATCTTTGCCCGTCTGGGCGGTGGCATTTTCACCAAGGGCGCTGACGTCGGTGCCGACCTGGTTGGTAAAGTCGAAGCCGGCATCCCGGAAGATGATCCACGCAACCCGGCGGTGATTGCCGACAACGTGGGCGACAACGTGGGCGACTGCGCTGGTATGGCAGCCGATCTGTTTGAAACGTATGCAGTCACGCTGATTGCCACCATGGTGCTGGGCGCCCTGTTGGTTACCGGTGCTGGCATGAGCGCCGTCGTTTATCCGCTGGCCCTGGGTGCCGTCTCCATCGTGGCGTCCATCATTGGCTGCTTCTTCGTCAAGGCCACGCCGGGCATGAAGAACGTGATGCCGGCCCTGTACAAGGGTCTGGCAGTCGCCGGCATCCTGTCGCTGATCGCCTTCTTCTTTGTCACGCAGTGGTTGATTCCGGACAACGCCATCGCCGCTGCGGGTAGCCAGATGAAACTGTTCGGCGCCTGCGCCGTTGGCCTGATCCTGACCGCCGCACTGGTCTGGATTACCGAGTACTACACCGGCACGCAATACGCGCCGGTCAAGCACATCGCACAGGCTTCGACCACCGGTCACGGCACCAACATCATTGCCGGCCTGGGCGTCTCGATGCGCTCGACTGCCTGGCCCGTGATTTTTGTCTGCTGCGCCATCTACACCGCCTACGCGCTGGCCGGTCTGTACGGCATTGCCATTGCTGCGACTTCCATGCTGAGCATGGCCGGCATTGTGGTGGCGCTCGACGCCTACGGTCCTATCACCGACAACGCTGGCGGCATTGCCGAAATGTCGGAAATGCCCAAGTCGGTCCGCGACGTCACGGATCCGCTGGACGCCGTTGGCAACACCACCAAGGCCGTCACCAAAGGCTACGCCATCGGTTCAGCCGGTCTGGCCGCGCTGGTGCTGTTTGCCGACTACACGCACAAACTCGAAGCCTATGGACGGCACATCACGTTTGACCTGAGCAACCCGATGGTCATCATTGGTTTGTTCATCGGTGGCCTGATTCCCTACCTGTTTGGCGCCATGGCAATGGAAGCGGTGGGCCGCGCTGCCGGCTCGGTGGTGGTGGAAGTGCGTCGCCAGTTCAAGGAAATCAAGGGCATCATGGAAGGCACGGCCAAGCCGGAGTACGACACCGCGGTCGATATGCTGACCACCGCTGCCATCAAGGAAATGATGATCCCGTCGCTGCTGCCCGTGGTGGTGCCGATTTTGGTGGGCCTGGTGCTCGGCCCGGCTGCCCTGGGCGGTCTCTTGATGGGAACCATCGTGACCGGCCTGTTTGTGGCGATCTCCATGTGTACCGGCGGCGGCGCCTGGGACAATGCCAAGAAGTACATCGAAGACGGTCATTTCGGTGGCAAGGGTTCTGACACCCACAAGGCAGCTGTGACTGGCGACACGGTCGGCGATCCGTACAAGGACACGGCCGGCCCGGCCGTCAACCCCTTGATCAAGATCATCAACATCGTGGCGCTGCTGATTGTGCCGGTGATGATGAAGATTCACGGCGGCTGATTCGATTCAGCTTCCTTACAAAAGCCCGCCGCTGGCGGGCTTTTTCTTGCCGACTCTGACGGAAGTCAAATGGCAAAACAAGGGTTTCCGCTAGCATTGGGCGTGACCACTTCCGAACCTCACAGCCTCGAAGCCATGCGCCTGATCAGCACTGGGTGCCTGCTGGGCCTGCTGTCACTGCTAGCAGCAGCCTGTTCGTCCATGCTGCCGGTGGTGCACAACGAATCCTCTCCCTTCACGAGTTTTGATGACGCGCGCCGTGCCATCGATTCCCTGGTGCCCATGAAGAGCGATGTAGAGACCTTGACCCGGATGGGCATTGATCCGGCCAAGCAGGCCAACACCACCATCCTGACGCAGGCCGACGTGGTGCGCCGGTTTGTACCCAGCGCGCTGCTGCAGCGCGAAGACCTCGACCCTGGCGTGCTGGTCTGCCTTCAGGCACGCGACGACTGCCGCGGCTGGGAAATCCAGGCGGCACAGATCACCAAGGCGCGGACGGGCAATTTTCTTGCTGATTTCACCAACTTTTCGCGGCGTTCGGAGACGACGGGCTGGCGCTTCAACGCCCTGATTCTGCTCGTCAAGGACAGGGTGGTTTACCGCGCCTGGGGCGGGCAGCCCAAAGTCAATGAAATTGAGATCAACACCAATCCCCTGGGCCCGCTACAGGAAATGGGCCCCTCGCTGCTGACCACCCACTGAAATCGTCCCAGCGCGGGGGCATCATTTTTGGAAGAGAATCACGCCCATGCAATTCAACTTTATCGCCAACACCTCCCTGCCCTCTTCCTCCGGCCAAACCATCGCGGTGGTCGACCCTTCCGACGGGCAAGTCTATGACGAAATCCAGCGCAGCAATGCGTCTGACATTGACCAGGCGGTGCGCGCGGCACGCCTGGGTTTCGATTCGGCCTGGAGCAAACTCGGCGCCGCCGAACGCGGCCGCTTGCTGATGCGCCTGTCGCAAAAAATCACGACCCATGCGCAGGAACTGAGCGACATCGAGCAGCGTGACTGCGGCAAGCCGACCAAGCAGGCGCGCGCCGATGCAGTGGCGCTGGCTCGCTATTTCGAGTTTTATGCCGGCGCCTGCGACAAGTTGCATGGTGAAACCCTTCCCTACCTCGACGGCTATAGCGTGTTGACCTGGCGTGAACCACACGGCGTCACAGGCCACATCATTCCGTGGAATTACCCGATGCAGATTTTTGGTCGCAGCGTCGGCGGTGCGCTGGCCGCAGGGAACGCCTGCGTTGTCAAGCCGGCCGAAGATGCCTGCCTGTCGCTGATTCGGGTAGCGCAACTGGCGGCCGAAGTCGGTTTTCCGGCTGGCGTGATCAACATCGTCACGGGCTACGGTCATGAGGTGGGTGACGCCCTGGTGCGTCACAGTGGCATCGACCACATCAGTTTTACGGGTAGCCCGACGGTGGGTACGCTGATCCAGCAGGTCGCAGCCGAGCGACACTGCCCGGTCACGCTGGAACTCGGCGGCAAGAGTCCGCAGATTGTTTTTGCCGACGCCGACCTCGACGCTGCGATTCCGGCCATCATCAACGCGATTGTGCAAAACGCAGGACAGACCTGCTCGGCGGGTTCACGCGTCCTGATCGAGCAGGCGATTTACGAGCCGCTGCTGAAGCGCCTGGGCGAGGCTTTCCAGAAATTGCGCGTCGGCCCGGCCACGCTGGACCTGGACGTCGGCCCCCTGATCCGCCAGAGCCAGAAGCAGCGCGTACAGCAGTTCCTGCGTGAGGCCGAGCAAGCCAACATCGCCACCGTGGCGCAGGGTCAGGTCGTCGATCAAGCGCCGGCTTCGGGTTTCTATCAGGCCCCCACCCTGCTGCGCGACGTGCCCGTGACGCACCGCGTGGCGCAGGAGGAAGTGTTTGGCCCCGTGCTCTGTGCGATGGCGTTTCGCGATGAGACGCACGCCGTGGAATTGGCCAACGCCACGCAGTTCGGCCTGGTGGCGGGGGTCTGGACGACCGATGGCAGTCGTCAGTTTCGCATGGCACGGCGTCTGCGCAGTGGCCAGGTATTCATCAACAACTACGGCGCCGGCGGTGGTGTGGAACTACCGTTTGGTGGCGTCAAGTCCAGTGGCCATGGCCGCGAGAAGGGCTTCGAGGCGCTGTACGGATTCAGCACGCTCAAAACCGTCGCCATCAAGCACGGCTGAGTCTGGCCGTACCGCAACATCATCCCAACCTATCGAGGTAGAAAACCATGCGCGTCAAGAACAAATCCATTATCGTCACCGGCTCGGGCGGGGGCATTGGCGAGGGCATCGCCAAGCGCCTGGCCGCCGAGGGTGCCAAAGTCATCGTCAACGACATCTCGGCTGCGGCCGGTGAACGCGTGGTGGCTGAAATTGTGGCCGCCGGTGGCACAGCGTCCTTCTTTGCTGCTGACGTCACAAAGTCGGAGCAGATGCGTGCTCTGGTGGCAGCTGCCGTCGAGCGCTACGGCACGCTGGACGTGATGGTCAACAACGCCGGCTGGACGCACCGCAATCGCCCGGCGCTGGAAGTGAGCGAAGACGAATTTGACAAGTGCTACGCTGTCAACATGAAGAGCATTTACCTCTCCACCATTCACGCCACCCCGGTGTTTCGCGCGCACGGCGGCGGCAGTTTCATCAACATTGCCTCCACCGCCGGCGTGCGCCCGCGCCCGGGTCTGACCTGGTACAACGGCTCCAAGGGTGCCGTCATCACCACCTCCAAGTCGCTCGCAGCGGAACTCGGTCCCGACAACATCCGCGTCAACTGCATCAATCCGGTCTTCAACCCCGACACCGGACTGGCCACCGAGTTTGCCGGCGGGCCACTAACCGAAGAGCGCAAAGCCAAGTTCCGCGCGACCATTCCCCTGGGACGTTTTTCCACCGCGCTGGATGTAGCCAATGCGGCCCTCTATCTGGCCAGTGACGAAGCTGCTTTTATCAGCGGCGTCTGCATCGAAGTGGATGGCGCCCGCTGTGTTTGACCAACGTGGTCGGCCGCTGCGCGATCTGCGCATCAGCGTCACCGATCGTTGCAACTTTCGTTGCAACTACTGCATGCCCAAGGAAGTCTTTGACAAGGACTACCAGTATCTTCCGCACAAGGCCTTGCTGTCGTTCGAGGAGATCACGCGGATAGCCAAAGTCTTTGTCGCCCAGGGCGTGCAGAAAATTCGCCTGACCGGCGGTGAGCCGCTGCTGCGCAAAGACGTTGAAGGTCTGATAGCGCAACTGGCGGCGCTGCGCACGCCGGACGGAAAGAAGCTGGACCTGACACTGACCACCAACGGCTCACTGCTGGCGCGCAAGGCAGAGTCACTCAAGGCGGCGGGCCTGCAACGCGTGACAGTCAGCCTGGACGGACTTGACGATGCGGTGTTTCGAAGCATGAACGATGTGGACTTTCCTGTGGCCGACGTGCTGCAGGGCATAGAGGCAGCGCACGCTGCCGGGCTGGGCCCGATCAAGATCAATATGGTCGTCAAACGCAGCACCAACGCGCATGAAATTCTGCCGATGGCGCGGCACTTCAGGGGCACTGGCATGGTGCTGCGCTTCATCGAGTACATGGATGTGGGGCACACCAACGGCTGGCGCATGAACGAAGTGCTGCCATCGAGTGAAGTGATCAAACTGATTCAGACCGAGTTGCCGCTGGTGCCGCTGGAACCTTCGAGCTCGGGCGAGACAGCGCAGCGTTGGGGCTATGCCAATGCCCTGGGTCAACCCGATCCGGCGCTCGGAGAAATCGGCGTCATCAGCAGTGTGACCCAGGCGTTTTGTGCTGACTGCAATCGGGCAAGGCTGTCTACCGAAGGCAAACTCTTCCTGTGCCTGTTTGCCTTTGGCGGTCATGACCTGCGCACCCTCATCCGCAGTGGCGGCAGCGACGCCGAATTGGCAAGCGCCATCGCAAAAATCTGGCAGGCGCGCAGCGATAACTACTCTGAAGTTCGCGGCGCGCTACCAGCCGACAAGGGGGCGGTTATTCGTCGCGTTGAAATGAGCTATATCGGTGGATAACCATCGTCATTGCGAGACTTCTGTCGTCATCGCGAGCGAAGCGTGGCGATCCATGACTTCCGACTGCATGGACTGCCGCGCCCTGCGGGCTCGCAGTGACGAAGCCTGCGTTCAAGGTCCGTGTGCGGTATCGGGCCGGATTCTGGCAGCTTGCAATGACAATACCGAGCAGGGTTGTAAATTGCGAAGATCTGAACCATGATTGACCCTGAGCAAATCACCGCGCTGATCCTGGCCGGCGGGCGCGGTTCGCGCATGGGCGGGGCGGACAAGGGGCTACAGACCTTCAACGGGCTGCCGCTGGCGCTGCACACCTTGACGCGTTTGCAAATGAGTGGTTCTGTAGGTCAGATCATGATCAATGCCAACCGCAATCTGGCAGCGTATGAATCGTTTGGTGTTCCCGTCTGGCCCGATGTGCTCGGCGACTACGCCGGACCGCTGGCCGGCTTTCTGACCGGACTGGAGCGCTGCGAAACGCCTTTCATGGTGACCGTGCCCTGTGACACCCCACTGCTGCCGCTCGATCTGGTACCGCGGCTGGCGCAGGCACTGCTAGCGCAGGACGCCGACATTGCCATGGTCAGCGCGCCTGAAATCGACAGCCAGGGTCGGCGCCAGATCTACAGTCAGCCGGTGTTTTGTTTGATGCGCGTGAGTCTGCTGGAGAGCCTGCAAAAATTCACCCAGACCGGCGGCCGCAAGATTGGCACCTGGACCGCGCTGCACAAAACGGTGCTGGTGCCGTTTGACCTGCCCACCGATGATGCCCGTGCTTTCTGCAATGCGAATTCACTCTCCGAATTGCGTCAACTTGAAAACGCGCCTTCATGAAAACCCTCTCCGCCATCGCTGCCGAATTGCAAGGCTACGACCCACAAGCCTTGCGCGCTGAGCAGGTCAGCGAATTCCTGGCACGGTTGGTGGAGCCGGTGCTGGAGCAGGAGCCGGTAGGCATTTTTCAGGCACTCGGACGCGTGCTGGCAGCCGACGTGATCTCGCCCATCAGCGTGCCGCCGCACGACAACTCGGCGATGGACGGCTACGCCTTCGATGGTCGGCAACTGCAAAGCGCCAGCGCAGACGCCGCTGCACTGGTCTTGCAGGTGGTTGGCACGGCATTGGCGGGCAAAGCCTGGCAGGGCAAGGTCTCACCTGGCCAGTGCCTGAAGATCATGACGGGCGCGGTGCTGCCACAGAACCTCGATACCGTGGTGCCGCAAGAATTTGTCACCGTTCGCGCTGCGCTTGCCGAAGGGCAAGGCGAGTTCATCGAAATTCCACAAGGACTGCTGCAAGCCGGCGACAACCGTCGCAGGCTCGGCGAGGATTTGATGCAGGGCCAGCCGGCACTCAGACAAGGCGCCCTGCTGACGCCGGCGGCATTGGGCCTGCTGGCCAGTTTGGGCATGGAGCAGGTCGCGGTCAGGCGCAGATTGCGGGTCGCCTATTTCTCCACAGGCGACGAAATTCTGAGTCTGGGTGATGCGCCGCGTGAAGGAGCGGTTTATGACAGCAATCGCTACACCGTGTTCGGGCTGCTGACGCGACTGGGGTGCGAGGTCATCGATCTGGGGGTAGTGCATGACGACCCGGCACAACTGGAAGCAGCTTTCCAAGGTGCCGCCTTGCAAGCCGATGCCATCATCACCAGCGGCGGCGTCAGTGTCGGCGAAGCCGATTACACCAAGCTCATGATGAAGAAACTGGGTGACGTTGCCTTCTGGAAGATCGCCATGCGGCCAGGCCGCCCGATGGCCGTCGGCCGCATCGGTCAATCGATTCTGTTTGGCCTGCCAGGTAATCCGGTCGCTGTCATGGTGACTTTTCTTGCCTTCGTGCGCCCGGCCCTGCTCAGAATGATGGGCAGCACGCAGACCGCAGCGCCGCTGCTCAAGGCGCGCAGTCTGGCAGCGCTGCGAAAGAAACCCGGGCGCACCGAATACCAGCGCGGCATCGTCAGCCAAAGCAGCGACGGGGGCTTGCAGGTCAGCGCGATCGGCAACCAGGGCTCGGGCGTGCTCAGCTCGATGGTGCAAGCCAACGGTCTTATCGTGCTGCACCACAACCAGAGCCATGTTGACGCTGGCGATGAGGTCGATGTGATGATGTTTGAGGGTGTGCTTTGAGCCGCAAATAGTCCTCTATACTTGCGTCACTATTTTTTCCAGTAATGGCAAGCCCAAGCGTCGGTTTGCCCCCTCCATTCTTCTGTCAAAGGAAACACAGTGCAAACAAAGCTAGCTCGAATCATGGCGTCCTGCGCATGCGCACTGGGACTGGTCATCACCCTGGTGCCTGCAGTGGCACAGACCGCTGCAGCAGTCCCTGCAGCAGTGC
>Ga0194038_1000183_pt1 | contig 26444 bp, 20 predicted proteins | sample JunL226m_MetaG_FD_148630 | JGI IMG/M metagenome (GOLD analysis project Ga0194038, IMG submission 148630) | Anoxic zone freshwater microbial communities from boreal shield lake in IISD Experimental Lakes Area, Ontario, Canada - Jun2016-L227-6m | ecosystem: Environmental > Aquatic > Freshwater >... | reverse complement strand
CTGAAATATAGCTGGGGGGCGATGAATCAAATTGCTTAAAAAAGCCTCCTATTATGACAGTTTGAACTTGTGATTACAAGGGTTTTCCCGAATTAATTACTTGAGGAATTTCAATAGACGCTCGACACCTTTTCCATAAGGGGGGCGAGCTACTTTAGTACCCATGAAAAGTCCTGTTCCCAATAGGCCACGTACTTCCAAAATGGATTTCTGGTGGCTAAATGTATCAAAGCCGGCTTTACCGTGATAAGCGCCCATGCCGCTGGGACCAATGCCACCGAATGGAAGAGAGAGGACTGCTACATGCAATAAGGTCTCATTAATAGTGACGCCACCAGAGCGGGTCTCGTCCAAAACCCGCTGCATATTCTGTTTGTTTTTGCCAAACCAATAAATTGCTAGTGGATGCGGCCTAGCATTAATGTAATGAATGGCCGCTGAAATGTCTAGAGCTGGCACGATTGGAAGGATGGGCCCAAAAATCTCTTCATGAAGGACGCGAGCATCTTGAGGTACATCGATTAGGGCGATAGGCTCAAATTGCCTTGCACCTGCTGACGGATTACTTAATAGAGGGATTGCCTTTGCACCACGATCAAGTGCATCACTGACTAAGCTTTGCCAGTTCTGCAATTGTTTTTCATCGATTGGACCAGTGAGCTCATCAGGATTGCTAAATTGGGCTTGAGCCGCTGCTTGTAATGCTTTTATAAATTGATCCTGATGAGCTTGGTCGATGAGAACGTAATCTGGAGCAATGCAGGTTTGACCACCATTGAGCAATTTTCCATAAATGATGGAAGCAGCTGCTTCCTGCAGATTGGCCGAGAAATCAATGATGGCCGGTGATTTGCCGCCAAGCTCTAGAGTCACTGGTGTAAGGTTTTCAGCGGCGGCACGCATCACTTTTTTGCCAATCGATTCTGCCCCAGTAAAGAAGAGGTGAGCAAAAGGCAGGGCTGCAAATTGTTCGGCTATATCAATACCGCCCGTAGTGACACAAAATTCACTAGGATGAAAGTATTCTTGTATTAATCCTGCTAAAAAGCCAGAAGTGCGAGAACTGCGATCAGAAGGCTTTAGCCAAACACGATTACCAGCAGCTAGCCCAGCAATTGCTGGAAGGAGCGCTAGCTGAACTGGGTAATTCCAAGGGCTCATGATGCCAACAACCCCAATCGATTGACTTTCAGTCCACGCTTGTGAAGATCCCATATATGAGGGAACTTCCATTTGCACGGGTTTCATCCAATCTTTGAGATGTTTTCTAGTGTCTTTGCAGGCCTGATACACCATTTGAAATTCAGCAACGCGTGTTTCAATCGGGTGGCGTACCCCAAAATCTGCAGAAAGTACTTTGCAGATTTTTTCTTCATTGGCCTCAATCATCTTTTCGATTCGACCAATACGGTCGAGCCTAACTTCAAGGCTAGGATTTGGTTCAACAGCGTAGGCTGCTTTGATTTCATCAAACTGAATGGTCAAGCGATTCATAGAGTATTAATAGTTGGCAAACATTGGAATAAGGCATTAGGATAAAGCCATGAGCGAAAATCATGATAAAAATCAGACCCCACTAGAGCAAGCCACCTTGGGCGGCGGCTGTTTTTGGTGTCTTGAGGCCGTTTACCAGCAAATTTCTGGGGTTAAATCCGTTGTCTCTGGATATGCGGGTGGCCCTAAACCTGACCCTACTTATGAAGCTGTTTGTTCTGGGGTCACTGGGCATGCAGAAATTGTGGACATCATATTTGACCCACAGGTCATTTCATTTAGAGATCTATTAGAAATTTTCTTTGTAATTCATGATCCCACTACTTTGAACTATCAAGGCAATGATCATGGAACGCAATATCGTTCTGTGATCTTTACGCATAGCGATGAGCAAAACAAGATTGCCCATGAAGTCGTTAAAGAGCTTGAGGAGTCGAGAATTTATTCTAGCCCGGTAGTGACGCAAATTGATGCGGCACCAAGGATTTTTCCCGCCGAAGACTATCACCAGAATTACTTTGTACAAAATCCCAATCAAGGATATTGCAGGGCAGTGGTTGCACCTAAACTAGCAAAGTTTAGAGCGAAATTTAAATCGCTCATAGCGCCGCACTACTCTTAGGGAGCTAGGCGGTTTACCTGCCAAGTCGATCCATCCAATTTATAGTGGATGCGATCATGCAATCTTGAGGGACGACCTTGCCAGAATTCAATTTCAGTAGGGCGAAGGCGGTAACCACCCCAGTGCTCAGGACGCGGAGGCGCATCCCCAAACTCTGCTTTGAAGCGTTTCTCAGCTGCTTCTAAAAATTCACGACTAGGAATAGCTTCACTTTGTGGCGAAGCCCAAGCGCCGATGCGAGATGCTGGAGGGCGAGAGTGAAAGTATTCATCGCTTTCAGCGACACTCACTCTTTCTACAAGTCCCTGAATGCGAACCTGGCGCTCTAGCTCATGCCAGTGAAAAAGTAGGGCAGCTTGTGGGCGAACGGCTAAATCCTTACCCTTTTGGCTCTCGTAGTTGGTGAAAAAGGTAAAGCCATTTTGATCGGCACCTTTTAGTAAGACAATACGAGCTGATGGATTTCCCGCTTTATTGGCAGTAGCCAAGGTCATAGAATTGGGTTCTGGGCACTCTGCTCTTACAGCTTGGTCAAACCAGAGCTTAAAAAGAGGCAAAGGATTGCCTGGAACATCAGTTTCCGAAAGCTGACCGAAGGTATAGTTTTTGCGAAGTTGGGCAATAGAGTCCATTTATTCAGTATAAAGAGAAGCTATGGCAGAAGACAAGATAGAAGAAAGCTTAGAAGATCGTCGTTTTGGCGGGGTCTCTAGACTCTATGGGCCAGAGCTGCGTGAGCGCTTTCGTAACGCTACTGTGGTAGTTGCTGGTCTGGGCGGTGTTGGTTCTTGGGCAGCTGAGGCATTAGCCAGAACTGGCATTGGACATCTCATCTTGGTGGATTTTGATCATATTGCAGAGAGCAACACTAACCGTCAATTACATGCTTTAGAAGGTGAGTACGGTAAGGCCAAAGTACAGGCTATGGCACAACGTATTTTGCAAATTAATCCCGAGATTAACTTAACACCTTACGATGCATTTCTGACGCCCGAGAATTTAGATGAACTCATTCCGAAAGATGCTTTGGTATTAGATGCTACTGATTCGGTACAAACCAAAATTGCATTATCAGTATGGGCTAACAAAAACAATCGCGCTCTAGTGATGTGTGGTGCAGCAGGCGGTAAGTCTGATCCCACGTCCGTACGCTGTGACGATCTATCCCATACTGAGCAAGATGCTTTATTAGCAAAGGTACGCCAAGGTCTTAGACAGGATCATGGCTTTTCCAGAAACATCAAGAAAAAAATTGGGATTCGCGCTATTTACTCACATGAGCCACGCGCTGGCGCTGCCAGTGGCGGTCTAGCTTGCACTGGTTATGGTTCTACTGTCATGGTCACTGCAGCCTGTGGTCTTGCTGCAGCTGCCGAAATTCTCAACTTGATCGCAGCACAAACTTAATTTCTACTGAAATCATAATAAATCCTTAAGGGGATTCCCTGTAGGAAGTTTCTGATTCTTTTGCAGTCAGGAATATTTTCTGCTTTGTATCAGCCTTGATTTAAAAGAGATTTCATCTTTAGGTGATCTACTATTTATAGCTTTGATCACTTTAGGCATTTTTATCCCCTAGTACATCTGCCAAGCACTCCCTAGACTTTGCCTCGTTGGTAAATCAGCCAATGACAAATCGAAAGGAGGTCTCTTTTGCAGACTGAACAAATCGGCTTAAAGCGCCATCTTAAAGTTAGACACATTCGCTTGATGGCTTTAGGGTCAACGATTGGCGTTGGATTATTTCTGGGCTCAGCAAGTGCAATCAAGATTGCGGGGCCATCCATTCTTCTAGGTTATCTCTTGGCAGGGATTGTTGCCTTTATCGTGCTGCGTACCCTGGGTGAAATGGCAGTGCATGAGCCTGTAGCGGGCTCATTTGCTGCTTATGCTAATAATTATGTGAGTCCATTGGCGGGCTATATGGTTGGCTGGGGTTATTGGACTTATTGGGTTGTTGTAGGTATTGCCGAAGTTACTGCTGTGGGGATTTACATGGGTATTTGGTTCCCAGAAACGCCGCAGTGGCTTTGGGCGCTATCTTCCATAGTGATGATGGGCTTAATCAATCTCATTGCAGTCAAAGTCTTTGGGGAGTTTGAATTTTGGTTCGCTCTGATTAAAGTAGTGGCAATTGTCGCGATGATTGCACTTGGCGGCTCAGTCATCCTATTTGGTTTTACCAATGATTGGCAACCAATAGGCTTAAGCAATCTATGGCAGCACGGCGGCTTCTTCCCTAATGGCATTAGTGGCATGCTGCTCTCACTGCAGATGGTTTTATTTGCTTATGTTGGTATTGAGATGATTGGCTTGTCTGCAGGCGAGGCTGAGAACCCCCGCAAAACAATTCCAATGGCGATTGACTCATTAGCATGGCGCATCTTGATTTTTTACATGGGCGCAATTTTGGTCATTCTGGCGATCTTCCCTTGGAATGAGGTAGGTCAACAGGGTAGTCCTTTTGTGATCATGTTTGAACGTATTGGTTTGCGTGAAGCAGCTGGCTTAATTAACTTCGTTGTGATTACCGCAGCACTTTCCTCATGTAACGCAGGCATTTTCAGTGGCGGTCGACTTTTGTATTCCTTGGCAAATAACGGCTATGCACCGGCATCCTTTGCAACACTATCAAAGTACGGAGTGCCTCACCTTGCAGTAATAGCTACTGTTGCAGTCTCTATGACGGGTGTTGTTCTGAACTATTTTGTTCCAGATAAAGCGTTCCAATATGTCATGGCAGCAGTTACCTTTATTGGTTTGATGGTTTGGATTGCGATTTTATTTACGCAACTCAAATTCCGTCGCTCCCTAACAAAAGACCAAGTCGCCGAGCTTGCTTATCGCACGCCTTGGTACCCCTATTCCTCGTGGTTTGCTTTGGCCTTCATTTTCTTGGTCATTGTGCTCATGGGCTTTCATGAGGATGCACGGATAGCTCTGATATTAGGTCCGTGTTTATTAGCGGTGTATCTAGTCATGTTTTATATCGTTGGCTTGCACCATAAAACAAAAAGTAATCGTGAATTTAAATAATAGGAGATGGCAATGATTATTGGTGTACCTCAAGAAGTAAAGAACAATGAGTTTCGGGTGGGATTAACCCCCGGCAATGTCAGCGGACTTTGTAAGCAAGGCCATACGGTTTTGGTTCAACGGGGCGCAGGCGCACAAATTGGGCTTAGCGATGAGTCTTATCGGATTGCGGGCGCCTCACTCATTGATAGTGCTGCAGAAGTATTTAATAAGGCTGAGATGATTGTGAAAGTGAAAGAGCCGCAAGCACAAGAATGTGCCATGTTGCGTGAAGATCAGATTCTGTTTACCTATCTGCATTTAGCTCCAGATCCAAAGCAAACTAGAGCATTAATTGATTCTGGGGCGACATGTATTGCTTATGAAACGGTGACGGCATTGAACGGAGCATTACCATTACTAGCGCCCATGAGTGAAGTGGCTGGTCGTATGTCTATTCAAGCGGCGGCCTCTCATTTAGAAAAGACGAATGGTGGGCTTGGCGTTCTGATGGCTGGAGTACCTGGTGTGTCTCCAGCGAAGATCGTCATCTTAGGTGGCGGAGTAGTAGGACGCAATGCTCTACAAATCGCGGTCGGTATGGGGACAGATGTTTGTATCTTTGATCGTGACATTGATCGTTTGCGTCAGATTGATACCTTGTACGGTAATCGTGTGCGCACTTTTTACTCTGATAATCTATTAATAGAGCAAGAGGTATGCGAAGCAGATGTTGTGATTGGGGCAGTTCTTTTGCCTGGTGGGGCTGCGCCAAAATTGGTAACGCATGAGATGGTGAAAAAGATGAAACCAGGCTCGGTAGTAGTCGATGTGGCAATTGATCAGGGTGGTTGCTTTGAAACCTCCAGACCCACTACTCATGCTGATCCTACATTCTTAATAGATGGCGTATTGCATTATTGTGTTGCCAATATGCCTGGTGCAGTAGCAAGAACATCTACGTTTGCATTAACCAATGCCACCTATCCCTTTGTGGAGGCTTTAGCGAATCGAGGGGTCATGAAAGCACTTTCAATTGATCACCACCTACGCAATGGGCTGAGTGTGCATAAGGGAGTATTGACATCTAAGCCTGTGGCTCAAGCCCAGGGCTTGGACTTCTCTTTGGCTGAGGAGCTTCTGATGCCGTAGTCTTAGTGCCTATATCTAGAGGCATTCTGAGAAAATAGTGCGCAACAGCAATTACACTAGCCTTAGCGCACTATTTAATCAGTACCTTAATTAGGCTTCACACATTCATGGATTTTTATACTTTAACCCTCTCTGCTGGAGTTGTTGCCTTAGCAGAGATGGGTGATAAAACCCAACTGCTCTCTTTGATGTTAGCTGCCCGCTATCCCAAACAGGCCATAGCTATTATTGCTGGAATATTCATCGCTACTATTGCTAATCATGCCTGTGCTGCTTTACTGGGCCATTGGTTAACGAGCCTAGTTTCTCCAGATGTGATGCGCTGGATATTGGGCTTAAGCTTTTTGGGTATTGGGCTATGGCTATTAGTTCCTGATCACATTGATGATGCTGCAGGATCAAAAGTAGTCGATCGTGCCTTGCAAGTATTTTTACTGACGGTAGGCCTATTCTTTTTAGCTGAGATGAGTGATAAGACGCAAATCGCGACGATTGCCTTAGGCGCACGATATGAAGATGTTTTCTCTGTCACGCTTGGCACTACCTTGGGGATGATGTTGGCAAATGCTCCTGCAGTCTGGATCGGTCAAAAATTTACCAAGCGTATGCCGATTAAGTGGGTGCACGCCGTGGCGGCAGTAACGTTTATTACTATTGGCATTGCCACGCTCATTTGGAGTTAGTGGATCAAGGAAGCGGTAGATCGATCCAAGGCTTAAAATAAGCATATGAAAACTGATCTGCCACAGAGCTTACGTCGGCTCGAATACCACCCACCTGTTTATACCTTCGATCAAGTAGGGCTTGATATCGCCTTAGATCCTGCACGCACGATTGTGAAAAGTCGGATTGAGGTATTGCCTGGTAAGAGCTTTGAAGCAGGGGCGCCATTAGTTTTAGTTGGTCAAGAATTGGAGTTTGTGAGTTTACGTATTAACGGTGTGGCCCATCGTCACTTTGAGCTTACTCCTGAATTTCTGACAATTCATTCTTTGCCAAACGAAGGTAAAGATAAATTTATTGTTGAAATTATTTGCGTATGTGTGCCAGAGAAAAATACTTCCCTCATGGGCTTGTATGTTTCTAATGGAAACTTCTTTACTCAATGTGAGTCTGAAGGTTTCAGAAAAATCACTTATTTCTTGGATCGTCCTGATGTGATGGCGCGTTACCATGTCACCTTACGCGCACGCGAAGCAGAATACCCAGTTCTTTTATCTAATGGCAACTTATTAAATACTGAAAAACTACCAAATGGTTGGCATAGCGCTACTTGGGAAGACCCATTTCCGAAGCCATCGTATTTGTTTGCCCTGGTAGCGGGTAAGCTGGAGTGCATAGAGGAGACGATTACTACTAGCAGCGGTGCTAAGAAGTTATTGCAGATCTGGGTAGAACCCCACGATCTGAAGAAAACCCGTCATGCCATGGATTCTTTAATAGCCTCGATTCATTGGGATGAAAAACGTTTCGGTCTTGAGTTAGATTTAGAGCGCTTCATGATTGTGGCAGTAGGTGATTTTAATATGGGCGCAATGGAGAACAAGGGTTTGAATATTTTCAATACCAAGTTCGTACTAGCCCAAGCTGAAACTGCTACTGATGCAGATTTTGCCAATATTGAGAGTGTGGTTGCGCACGAGTATTTCCATAACTGGACAGGCAATCGAGTGACTTGCCAAGATTGGTTCCAGTTATCCCTAAAAGAAGGCTTAACTGTATTTCGGGACCAAGAGTTTTCAGCAGATCAAATGGGAAGTGAATCTGGCAGGGCAGTGAAGCGGATTGAGGATGTCCGCTTATTGCGTCAACTGCAGTTCCCTGAAGATGCGGGTCCCATGGCACATCCCATTCGCCCTGATGAGTATCAAGAGATTAGCAACTTCTACACCGTGACTGTCTATGAGAAGGGCTCTGAGGTAGTGCGGATGTATCAAACCCTCTTAGGTAAAGAGGGTTTTCGTAAGGGTATGGATTTATATTTCATGCGTCATGATGGGCAAGCGGTGACATGCGATGATTTCTTAATGGCGATGGCTGATGCTAATGGCAAAGATCTCACCCAGTTCAAAAATTGGTACAGTCAAGCGGGCACTCCTAGGGTAAAAGTGCAAGAGCATTACGACTTAGCAAAAAAGCAATATCAGATTACATTGACTCAAAGCTGCGCACCAAGCCCAGGCCAGCCCGAGAAACAACCCTTCCATATCCCATTAAAGATACGCTTAATTACTAAGGGTAATGACCAAGTAGAGCAATTATTAGAGTTGATGCAAGCAAGTCAATCCTGGACTTTTGACAACATTGATGAGAGTCCAGTACTTTCTATTAACCGGGATTTTTCAGCACCGATTAACCTAGACTTTGAACAAAGTGAAGCCGATCTCTTAACTTTATTCTCAAGCGACGATGATCCATTTAATCGCTGGGAAGCGGGTCAGAAGCTGGCGATGCAAATGATTTTGCATGATCGTTTGCCTGATGCCAAACTCATTGAGGCCTATCGCAATCTCTTGATGGACCCTAAACTCGATCCAGCCTTCAAAGAGCTTGCCTTAACGCTGCCAGCAGAGTCTTATTTGTATGAGCAGTGCACTAGCGTAGATCCACAGAAAATCTTTACAGCTCGTCGTGCTTTCCGCAGGGAAATCGCTCAGCAGTTACAACTAGAATGGGCTGCTTTGTATCAACAAATGCAAACGCCTGGGCCGTTTAAGTCAGATGCAGTAGATACAGGCAAGCGGGCTCTAAAAAACTTGGCACTGAGTATGTTGCTTGAAGCTAATACAACTGTGTGGGCACCGATGGCAGTGAATCAATACCGGATTACCGACAATATGACTGACCGTTATGCCGCTTTAGCTGGCCTAGTCATTCATGGGGCTAAGGAAGCAAAAGATTGCTTGATTGATTTCTATGAGCGATTTGCAAATGATGCCTTAGTCATTGATAAATGGTTTGGATTGCAATCGAGTCGTCCTCCAGTCGATGGCCGTGAATCCACCTTGAGTGATGTGAAAAAGTTGCGTGAGCACCCGGCATTCAAAATGAATAACCCAAATCGAGTACGTAGTGTGATTCATGCTTTCTGCTCCAATAATCCGGCGAGCTTTCATCAGACGGATGGCAGTGGCTACGAATTCTGGGCTGATAGTGTGCTCGCTTTAGACTCTATTAACCCTCAGGTAGCAGCCCGATTAGCCAGGGCCTTAGATCGCTGGCGCCTCTTTGCCCAGCCCTATCAAGGCAAGATGAAATCGGCTTTGGAGCGCGTGGCAGCCTGCCAAACCCTTTCTCCAGATGTCCGGGAAGTAATAGGTAAGGCGCTGGGTCATTAAACTATTTTCCTAGTGGAGCCTATGACTATAGGAAATCCCTAATTTAGTTGCAAGACTTTCCAGCTGTTTATCTAGAGTCCAGATAAGTGCATTTTCTGACAGCAGGGTGGAGGTGAGAAGTGATACATCAATTGCCCCACAGCCTGATTCGTAGAGATTATGTTTTTCTATGAACTCTAGAGTTTCATTGGGAGTGGCAACTGTTGCTTGCTGCAACTTTTTTATGTACCCCAATGTTTTAGATCTTGGCGATGGTGGCGATCCACATGCTAACTCTATTAGGACTAATGGGTGAGAGAGAATCTGGTCATTCGCTAATAGAGATTCAAAAGTGGTATTAGATTTTCTAAAGTGAGCAACCCATACTGATGTATCTACCAAAACCATTGTCATAATTACTGACCACTTTTAGGTCTGCGACGGGGGATGCTCTTCATTTGAGGCGATTTACCACCCAAAGATGCCAGTCTTTTTGCTACCTGAACTCGTATAAAAACATTGATAGCCTCACGAAATAGATCGGCCTTATCCATTGCAGGATCAGCAAGATCTAGCCCTCTCTGGTAGAGGTCGTCGTCAATTGTCACAGTTGTTCGCATATTTATCCTCATCAATAATGATGCATTATAACATCTAAATTAACATCTAAAAATACAATTTCCTTAACTTAAGGACTTTTAACACCTCATTTTCTGCAAGAAAGTGATCTTTTTAAAGCTTTCACTTGGAACAAGGCAAAATAGAGCCTTAAAGATTATCTTTGGCATCAAGAATCGGAGATCCACCTTTGTCCTCAAGCATGAATACCATCTTCAAGCAGTATTTAGTTAACGCCAAGCCTAAGGGAGTTGCTATTCCTGCTGGCCTACAAGATTTATTGCTTGCAGTGGTCAATACTTGTTCGACCTTAAGTCATGAAGTAGCACAAGGTGCATTGATTGGCTTATTGGGTTCTGCTGGTAGTGGCAATGTTCAGGGTGAAGTACAACAAAAGCTCGACATCATCGCCAATGATCAATTGATTGATGGTGTTAAAGGATGCAAATCACTTGCAGGTCTTGCTTCAGAGGAAATGGAATTGCCTGTAGCAGTCCAAGGTACTGGCGACTACCTACTGTTATTTGATCCACTTGATGGCTCGTCTAATATCGATGTGAATGTATCCATCGGCACTATTTTTTCTATATTGAAGAAGCAAGATCCGAATGCTCCACTACAAACTTCAGATTTTTTGTTATCGGGACGCCACCAAGTTGCGGCTGGCTATGTAGTCTATGGTCCACAAACTACTATGGCGCTGACATTAGGTGATGGCGTAGTGATGTTTACTTTAAATAAAGAGACGGGCGAGTTCTTATTAATCAAAGATGCTGTGACTATCTCACCTTCTACTAAAGAGTTTGCGATCAATATGTCTAATATGCGTCACTGGGCTGATCCGGTGCGTCGTTATGTTGATGAGTGCCTAGCTGGTACTACTGGTGCGCGTGATAAAGACTTTAATATGCGCTGGATTGCATCGATGGTAGCTGATGTGCATAGAGTGTTATCTCGTGGTGGTGTATTTATGTACCCATGGGATAAACGTGATCCAAAGAAAGCTGGAAAGTTACGCTTGATGTATGAGGCAAATCCCATGAGCTACTTGGTAGAGCAGGCGGGTGGTGCATCGATAAATGGTACTCAAACCATAATGGACCTACAACCAACAGGTTTGCATGAGCGCGTCTCAGTGATGCTTGGCTCTAAAGAAGAGATTGACCGCTTAAAGCAATACCATTCTTAAGGTTTTACTTTTTCCTTGAGATAGGCAAGCGACTCTTCGACTTGGTCAATAAGAATGAGGCAGATATCACCCGCGGAGATATCATTCAGCGCAGTATCAATCGCTTTGAACTCTCCATGAATTTCTTTCACTTGCTTGGCTTTAGTTGCGCCTATCAATCCTTCTTGTAAGAGCTTCAGTACTTCACCATCCTCACGACCACGTTGGCAAGCATCTTGATACAAAATGACATTGTCAAATGAGTTTCCTAGGATACGAGTCAGATCACGAATGTCATCATCACGTCGATCTCCAGCGCCACTAATGACAACATGACTCTTTTTCGGTTTCATTGCCTCGATAGCGCTAGCTAGAGCGCGCATTGCATCTGGATTATGGCCATAATCAGCAATCACAGTCGCACCCTTATGCTGGAACTGATTAAATCGACCTGGTACTGAGTTGGCATCACTCTCAAAGCTATAAAGGCCACGGGCAATCTTCTCGGCATCTAATCCAAGCGCCCAAGCAGCGCCGATCGCTGCCATCGCATTTTCTACTTGGAAACCCAATACCCCATTTTGGGTAAGTGGAATTTCACTCACAGGGAAGCGATACATAACGCGCGATCCTTTTGAGGCAACGATATAGGTGCCATCAAAATAGATTACTTTTTTATTTTTAGCACGATGTGCAGCAATGACTGGATGATGTTGGTTTTGGGCAAAGAAAATCACCCGACCAGAACATTTATCACCCATCTTTACCACCATAGGGTCGGCCGCATTGAGAACTGCAGCACCAGTTGGCACAACGTTTTGCACGATCACCCGTTTGAGAATCACTAAATCTTCAACGCTGGTAATGTAATTCAAGCCAAGGTGATCGCCTTCGCCAATATTGGTCACTACAGCCACTTCACAGCGATCAAAGCCAAGTCCTTCACGCAACATCCCGCCACGTGCTGTTTCTAATACGGCAGCATCGACATCAGGATGCATTAATACATTCCGTGCGCTCTTAGGGCCGCTGCAATCGCCGGAGTCAATCAAGCGATGGTTCACATAAACACCATCGGTAGTAGTCATGCCCACACGAAGACCAGTCTCATTTAAGAGATGAGCAATCAGACGTACTGTCGTTGTTTTGCCATTAGTACCAGTCACTGCAACCACTGGAATACGTCCGTCCTCACCCTGTGGAAACATCATATTGATAATGTCTTCACCAACAGGGCGGCTCTTTCCATAAGATGGCTTAAGATGCATGCGTAAGCCAGGCGCAGCATTGACCTCAACGATGCCACCACCTTGCTGTTCTAAAGGTTTATAGATTGCTTCACATAAGATATCTACGCCGGCAATATCAAGACCAATCATCTGGGCGGCAGCGACTGCGCTAGCAGCTACATCCGGATGTACGTCATCAGTGACATCAGTAGCAGTTCCACCAGTACTTAAATTTGCATTATTACGAAGCAAGATACGTTCACCAGTTTTAGGGGTGTACTGAGGATTAAGGCCGTTGCTGGCTAGGTGGGCTAGGGCAATATCATCAAACCGAATTTTAGTTAGTGCGGTAGCATGGCCATCGCCTCGTAATGGATTTTTATTTTCCATTTCAACGAGTTCGGCAATGGTGTGAGTACCGTCACCAACGACTTGAGCAGGCTCGCGACGAGCTGCAGCAGAAAGACGATTGCCCACTACCAATAAGCGGTAATCAGCACCAGGTAGGTAGCGTTCAACAATAGTCTCGCGTCCAAAGCCTTGCGTAACAATAAAGGCAGCACGCACATCTTCCTCGGTCTGGATGTTGGCGACAACACCTTTACCTTGATTGCCATCTTTAGGTTTGAGCACAATTGGGCCACCAATTTTTTGTGCAGCACGCCAGGCCTCATCAGCAGTCGTAACCACTTCACCAGTTGGCACTGAAACTCCCGCTGCAGCGAGCAAGTTTTTAGTGAGCTCTTTGTCTTGTGCTATCGCTTCAGCAATTGCGCTGGTATCACTGGTTTCTGCTGCCTGTATGCGTTTTTGTTTGCTACCCCAGCCAAACTGAACCATGCTACCTTCGGTCATGCGGCGGTAAGGAATATTGCGTTGTAGTGCAGCATCCACGATCGAGCCAGTACTAGGACCAAGTCGTACATCTTCGTACAAGGCCTCTAGCTCAGAGAGGGCGGCAGCAAGATCAAAAGGCGCATCGTTTAAGGTGGCTTGAATGAGGGCGAAAGCAAAGTCAAAAGCCATGCGACCAACTACTTCTTCGGTGTATTCCACTACTACCTGGTAGACGCCCACATCAATAGTTTGAACGGTACGGCTAAAAGTGACAGGGCAACCAGCTTGTGCTTGGAGACCCAAAGCAGCATGCTCTAAAGCATGCGCTAAAGAAAGTACTTCATTTTGACCGCCACGACGCATACTGCCTAACTGTGGAAAGCGCTCACGAATCTTGGTTTCAAATTGGGGTATGGATGCGATTGAACGCTCTGATTCTTCGCAAGAGACAATCGCTTCTAAAGCAGTGTGGCGGCTCCATAAATTAGGACCGCGCAACATCCGAATACGGGTGATTTCCAATTAAGCCCCTAATACAGTGGTGAGGTCTGGCACAAATGTTTCTGCACCAGCTTCGATAACATTAAACGGAATATCTAAAGCCCAAGCTGCGGCAATTGCTGCGCCCAGGTTCATGCCCTTCCATGGGGCGCTAGCGTCTGATTCTGAATGGATGGGGACGGGGATCGATTTCTGATCAAGCTTGCCAGACTTGAGAGTGATTTGTTGTTTACCAACTAAAACGACGCGACCACCATTTTGCAGGTGGGTTTTGACAACTTCAGAATTGGGATCTTCGCTAAAGAAGATGACTTGACCATCACAAAGCTCTGCCATTTGAACGCACATGGGATCATCTGCATTCAGGACGCCAATACCGGTTGGAAGTACAACATCAATCTGGGTGCGTACGACGCTAAAGACTTGTTCTTCATCGTAGATGGCATATTTAGGAAAGTTTGCTTTGGGATTTACATTGAGAACGACCCCAACCTGGCAACGATCGTAGGCTAAGCCTTCAATGAGCATAGAGAGATGATTGTTTTCAATGACCACTGCTTCTACAGCACGGTTTAATAATGTACGACGCGCATTTTCCCAATTGGATGAATTGGTATTTGGGATTGCACGATTACCAAAGAACAAGCCTTTGCTGCATGAGAGGCCAACATACACATTAGTGAGGCGTAAGAAGTGGGCAATCATTTCTGCGACAGGGGTTTTGCCACTTTCACCACAAATGCCTACAACTGGAATTCGGAAATTCGTTCCCAGAGGGAAGAGGTGATTTGCAATTTCTTTACCTACCGGTTGTGGCTTACCGCTAGCTGGCTTTAAGTGCATCAAAAGACCTGGGCCAGCATTGACTTCAACAATAGCGGCATTTTGCTCTGCTAGTGGACGGCTGATATCTTGCGCTACTAAGTCCACACCAGCAATTTCCAGACCAACTACACGTGCTGCTAGGGCTACTTGGTGTGCTACATCTGGATGAATTAGGTCAGTAACATCAAAAGCAACGTTGCCGTTACTCTGAATCAATACTTTTTGATCTACCGACGGAATACTGTCGCCAGTAAGTTGTTGACGAGCGAGCTCTAATTCAACAGCTGAATCAATACGAACAGGATTCAGTGGGCATTCTTCAGCAGTGCCGCGACGCGGATCAGAGTTGATTTGAATCTGAATGAGTTCGCGAACAGTATGTTTGCTATCACCAGTAACCCAAACGGTTTCACCTTTAGCTGCAGCAACTACTTTGTCGCCAACTACTAATAAACGATGCTCATCGCCAATAATATGACGCTCAACAAGAACTTCGCTCCCCTCATCAATGGCTACTGCATAAGCAGCTTCAATTTCTTGTTGGGTATAAAGGTTAATGAATACACCACGCCCATGGTTGCCATCAATAGGTTTCACGACGACAGGTAAGCCAATATCTTGAGCAGCATCCCAGGCATCATCAGAGCTGGTAACTGTTCTACCCTCAGGGGTAGGAACACCAGCGCTACGCAATAAACTTTTCGTTAAATCTTTATCTCTGGAAATCGTTTCAGCAATTGCACTAGTTTGATCAGTTTCTGCTGTCCAGATCCGACGTTGTTTAGCGCCGTAACCCAATTGGACTAAGTTGCCTTCAGATAGGCGAATAGAAGGAATGCCGCGCTCTTCGGCAGCATTCACGATGCATGCTGTGCTTGGCCCAAGTAACAGATCATCACCAAGATCACGTAGCTCTTCAATAATGTTTTGCACTAGCGCAACACAATCTTTGTTATCTTGCACTAAAGCTAGGTAGAGATTACGAGCATGTTTAAGGGCAGTTAGGGTCACTTCTTCATTGATGGCGCTCACCATCACTTTGTAAATTCCACGGCGATCGCCATCACGTGCTTTGCCGAAGCCACCAGGAATACCAGCTAAATTTTGCAGCTCAAGCGTGAGGTGTTCCAGAATGTGCGCAGGCCAAGTACCTTCTTCAACGCGCTTTAAGAAACCACCAGTTTCCCCATAACTGCATCGGTGCTCAACAAGACTAGGAAGGGCTTTGACTAGACGGTCATAAAAACCTGGAATGAGGTTGGAGGGATAGTCTTCCAAATCGCCAATATCAAGCCAAACCTCAATCACGGGATGATAGGTCCACATATTGGGGCCACGGAGATGCTTAACACTCAGGATCTCGATGGATTTATCTAGTAATTGGGGCATGTGTAGGGTGTTGCAAGTTCTCGGGCCAGGATTTGGCGATGACGTGTCAAACAGTCTCTCTATTTTTAGTTTTTATTAAAACTCACAAAATTAGCAAAAATACATAAAAAGGCCTACTACGCCTATCTAACGCTTTTTTGGGCCTTAAAGTTGACAGGACTTACAAATCTAAAAAATCTAGCTCCACTATACTTTTAGAGTCAATGAAGCCGGAAATCCTACCTTTTGCTCCAAGCTTGCCAAGCTATTGGCAGCCTGTATTGCAAAGCGAAAAATCCCCAATCCACAGCCTAGATGCCCTACTGGCATGGGTTGAGTTGGATTTGGATGCGGAGCTGCGCTTTGAAAAAAGCCTACTTTTACTGAGTGAAGAGGGTCTTTTTTGGACCGATGGCAAACAATTTCAGTCTTGGCCTTTGGGGCAAGGGCAGCATTTGCTTCATGGGGATCATGCGGGAGTTGGTCATTTAAAACTGGAAACTGCTGATAGTTTGCTAAGGACCTGGTATTTCACTCTCGCAATCAATCCCCAGGTTCTGCGTTTGCAATCTAGCTTTAGACAACTCACTAGAGGTGAAGAGCAAAGCAAAGAGGAGTCAAGTGAGTATGACAAACAAGTTTGCCCAGTTTGTTTGAGTCCTAAACTTGCCAATTCAGATTCATGCCCTACTTGTGATCCAGAAGACGATACTCCGCCTTCTACATGGACTTTATTAAAACTTTGGCGCTTTGCAAGGCCGTATAAAAAACAACTCGCACTGGGTTTTGTGCTGACCTTGTTGTCAACTGGTGCAACATTGATCCCGCCGTATCTCACGATGCCATTAATGGATCATGTTTTGATTCCATACGAGCGTGGCAATCCCATTGATTTTCATTTAGCCAGCATGTATTTGCTTGCTTTATTTGGGGCTGCAATTGTTGCTTGGGCTTTGGGTTGGTGGAAGACTTACTTACTCGCCTTGGTGAGTGAACGCATCGGTGCTGATTTACGTAATACCACCTTTGAGCACTTACTCAAACTCTCACTTGAATATTTTGGTGGCAAACGTACTGGTGACTTGATTGCCCGCATTGGCGCAGAGACTGATCGTATCTGCGTTTTCTTATCCTTATACGCCTTAGATTTTGCTACTGATGTGCTGATGATCACTATGACCGCAGCAATTTTGGTGTCGATTGACCCTTTGCTCGCCTTAGTGACATTAGCTCCATTGCCCTTTATTGTATGGATGATTCATGTGGTGCGTGATCGTTTGCGCTTTGGTTTTGAAAAGATTGATCGTATTTGGTCTGAAGTAACCAACATCCTAGCTGACACTATTCCAGGTATTCGGGTAGTAAAAGCGTTTGCACAAGAAGATCGCGAACTGAAACGGTTCGTTGATTCAAACAAGCACAATTTACAAATCAATGATCGCGTTAATCGCGTCTGGGGATTATTTTCTCCGACAGTGACCCTGCTCACGGAAACTGGTTTGCTAGTCGTTTGGGGTTTTGGTATTTGGCAGGTTGCCCATCAAAAGATATCAGTTGGCGTATTGATTGCCTTTCTGGCCTACATTGGGCGTTTTTATATTCGCCTAGATTCGATGAGTCGGATTGTTTCTCATACGCAAAAAGCTGCTGCAGGTGCTAAGCGTATTTTTGATATTCTCGATCATGTATCGAGCGTGCCTGAGCCAATCAACCCAGCGCCATTAGGACAGGTTCAGGGCCGCATTTCCTTGCGCGGGGTGGGTTTCCGGTATGGAAATCGAGCAGTCACTAAAGGCATCGACTTAGATATTGCACCTGGTGAAATGATTGGCTTAGTAGGGCATAGCGGCTCTGGTAAGAGCACCTTAGTAAACTTAATCTGCCGTTTTTATGATGTGAGTTCAGGCTCAATCTCTCTAGATGGGCGCGATATTCGGAGCATTCGCATCGCTGACTATCGTAAATGCATTGGTCTAGTCTTGCAGGAACCATTCTTATTCTTTGGCACGATTGCAGAGAATATCGCTTACGGTAAATCTGATGCGACCCGCGAAGAAATCATTGCCGCTGCACGCGCTGCTCATGCCCATGAATTTATTCTCAGACTGCCACTTGGATATGACTCTTTAGTAGGGGAGCGCGGCCAATCTTTATCAGGTGGTGAGCGCCAACGTATTTCAATAGCGCGTGCACTCTTAATTAACCCAAGCATCTTAATCTTGGATGAAGCCACGTCATCGGTTGACACGACTACCGAAAAAGAAATTCAGCGTGCATTAGATAACTTGGTTAAAGGCCGCACCACGATTGCAATTGCACATCGTCTGTCGACACTTAGAAAGGCTGATCGCCTAGTAGTACTTGATAAAGGCGAGATTGTGGAGATTGGCTCACATGACCAATTAATGGAGGCAGAGGGCGCTTATTACACCTTGTACCAAGCGCAACTTCGTCATGCTGCAGAGTTGGTTGAGGGTGTTGCTATTGGCGAGAGTCTGGATGAAGGACAAGAAGAACGCTTAGAAGTGGTTGCTAAAAATATTGGGGGTGGGGTATGAGTCTGACCTATCAGCTAAAGCGGGACGCACTTGGACAGTTGGTTTTGATTGATGCCAAAGGAGAGACTCATATTGGCGTTTATCCAGTGAGGGCATTTCCGATTACTGCGCCTGCAACAGGTATTGGTATCCTCAATCAGTCTGGTAAAGAGGTATGCTGGTTTTCTGATATTGGACTGATTCCAAAAGCAGAGCTTGCTCTGATCGAGGAAGAATTGGCCGCTCGCGAATTTATGCCAGTCATTGAGAGAATTACCAAGGTATCTACGTTTGCTACTCCTAGTATCTGGGATATTGAAACGGATCGAGGGCCAACGCGTATTCGCCTTAAGGGTGAAGAAGATATCCGCAGAATTGCCGGCAATACTCTGCTGATTGCCGATTCAAATGGATTACAGTTCCTTATTAAAGACTCCACACAGCTCGATAAGATCAGTAAAAAGCTCCTGGATCGCTTCCGCTAGATTAAAAACAGATTTGCCGCTTTAGCTCAGTTGGTAGAGCAGTTCATTCGTAATGAAAAGGTCGCCAGTTCGATTCCGGCAAGCGGCACCACCATAAACTAGGGTAAATACCTAGATTAATTCAAGGCATTCCTGATACATACCCATATTCATTTTGTGCCTTTTTTGTGCATGTAATACAGCTTTTTGGACTGTATGTAAGTACACTGATCCTTGTCTTTGGCTTGATTGATAAGGGTTTCTACCGGATTACAGAAACTTAAGTGAATCGTTGTTGAAATTATTGATGGTAGTCAAGTTCAACTTGGCTATCTTGTTTGAAAATCACACAGATTCAATAAGCCAGAAATAAATTGGTAAACCATTTATAGGAGCACATTAATGAAGATGAAGTTAAAAGGGGCATTGATTACTACCGCCTTAGCCCTCGGTGTTGCCGGCGTTTCACCTGCATTCGCTGCTTGGGAACCTACTAAGCCTGTTGAATTTATTATTCCAGCTGGTCCTGGTGGTGGCGCTGACCAAATGGCTCGCATGATTCAGGGAATTATTACTAAAAATAATTTAATGAAGCAGGCCATCATTCCTGTGAATAAAGGCGCTGGTGCTGGCGCTGAAGGTTTCTTGGCAATGAAAGAGGCTAAGGGCGATCCAAATAAGATCGTGATCACTCTCTCTAATTTATTTACAACTCCACTAGCAACTGGTGTGCCTTTTAACTGGCAAGACATTACTCCAGTAGCCATGTTGGCGCTTGATCAATTCGTTTTGTGGGATAACTCTGAAAAGCCATACAAGACTGCTAAAGAATATATTGACGCTGCTAAAGCTGCTGGCCCAGGTAAATTCAAAATGGGTGGTACAGGTTCAAAGTCAGAAGATCAGATCATCACCGTAGCAATCGAAAAAGCGACTGGCGCAAAATTTACTTACATCCCATTTAAAGGGGGTGGCGACGTAGCTGTTCAGCTCGTTGGTAACCACATCGACTCTTCTGTAAATAATCCGATTGAAGCTGTGGCTCAGTGGCGTGCTAACAAATTGCGTGCATTGTGCGTATTTGATGACACCCGTATGCCTTACAAAGAAAAAATTACTGACACTCAATCATGGTATGACGTACCAACTTGTAAAGAGGCTGGCGTTTCAACTGACTACGTGATGTTGCGTGGGATCTTTATGGCTCCTGGGGTAACTCAAGAGCAGGTCGATTACTATGTAGAGTTGTTCAAAAAAGTACGTGCAACTCCAGAATGGAAGAAGTTCATGGCTGACGGAGCATTCAATCAGACATTTATGAGTGGTAAAGAATTTAGAAATTGGTTAACCCTGAATGAAGCGCTTCATAAGCAATTAATGACGGAAGCCGGATTCTTGGCTAAGTAATTTTTAGGAATCGAGATAGGGCCTCCATTAGGGGGTCCTATTTTTTAAGTAAATGTATTAACTAACTTTTATTAGTGAAAAAACAAATGTCTGAACAAGCAAATAATTCAAACGAAGACTCGGTAATCAGCGTCAGAATGATGGATATCATTACTGCTATCGTATTTCTTGCGGTAGGCCTAACAGTCATGATCGGAAGCCTAAAATTAGGCGCTAGCTGGGGTAGTGATGGACCAGAAGCTGGATATTTTCCTTTCTACATTAGCTTGATCATCATGCTTTCGAGCACAGTAACCCTCTATCAAGCTGCAATCGTGAATAAGAATAAGAAAACAGAATCGTTTGTCGATAGGGAGTCTTTTAAACAAGTGATGGCCGTCTTATTGCCAGCAATTGTTTTTGTTCTGGGCGTGCAATTAATTGGTATTTATGTTTCCTCAGTGTTTTACATCGCTATCTTTATGGTTTGGCTGGGTAAATACCCGCTTTGGAAGGCGATTGCAGTTTCAGTTGGGGTGAGCGTAGCTCTGTACCTCATGTTCGAGTACTGGTTCCAAGTTCCATTGCCACATGGCTCATGGTTCAACCCGCTCGAATTTGTTGGCGTGAACTAAAAAATACAATTAAAAAAGATTAGAAAAAAAGGAGTACAAGTTGGAAGAAATTAACGCTCTATTCAGCGGCTTTGCTGTTGCAATGACACCCTTTAACTTATTGTTGATGTTGGTTGGTGTAACACTTGGTGTCATCATTGGCGTATTGCCAGGGTTGGGTGGTGCAAACGGAATTGCGATTCTGTTGCCATTGACTTTTACAATGCCACCAACTTCGGCCATCATCATGCTCTCTTGTATTTATTGGGGTGCATTATTCGGCGGAGCAATTACATCTATCCTATTTAATATTCCAGGTGAGCCGTGGTCTGTTGCCACAACCTTTGACGGTTACCCAATGGCACGGAATGGCAAAGCAGGTGAAGCTTTAACTGCAGCGTTTACCTCTTCATTCATAGGCGCGTTTTTTGCGATCGTGATGATTACCTTCTTGGCTCCGCTGGTTGCGAAGTTTGCGTTGCAATTTGGGCCACCGGAATTCTTCTCGGTGTACTTGCTTACCTTCTGCAGTTTCGTGGGTATGAACAAGGGGTCGCCGTTTAAAACTATTTCTGCCATGATGCTGGGCTTCGCCTTAGCCACTGTAGGTATGGATACCGTTACTGGGCAACTGCGTTTAACTTTTGGTAACCCAGAGTTAATGCGCGGCTTTGACTTCTTGATTGCGGTAATTGGTTTATTTGGAATTGGTGAGATCTTGCTATCGATGGAAGAAGGCCTTGCATTCCATGGAGCTGCTGCGAAGATTCGTCGTCAGGTGGTTCTGGAGACTTGGGCCAAGTTGCCTAAGTACTGGGCTACCTCATTGCGTAGTTGCTTGATTGGTTGTTGGATGGGTATTACTCCAGGAGGCGCAACACCTGCGTCATTCATGTCTTATGGCGTGGCTAAGCGCATGTCTAAGAATGGCGAAAACTTTGGCAAGGGTGATATGGAGGGTATCGTTGCTCCAGAAACAGCAGCTCACGCTGCGGGTACGGCTGCCTTATTGCCAATGTTGTCTCTTGGCATTCCAGGTTCACCAACAGCTGCGGTATTACTTGGCGGTTTGTTAATCTGGGGTCTACAGCCAGGTCCATTGCTCTTCGTTGAGAAACCAGACTTTGTTTGGGGCTTGATTGCCAGTATGTATTTAGGTAACTTGGCTGGCTTGTTCGTAGTATTAACTTGCGTGCCATTGTTTGCCTCTATCTTGAGAATTCCGTTCTCAATTATTGCTCCAGTCATTATTGTGATTTGTGCAGTGGGTGCATACACAGTCCATAACGCAACATTTGACGTTTGGTTGATGTTGGGCTTTGGCGTGCTTGGTTATGTCTTTAAGAAACTTGACTATCCTATGGCGCCAATGGTCTTGGCTCTGGTCTTAGGCGATCGTGCTGAAGACTCATTCCGCCAATCGATGTTGATCTCACAAGGTAGCTTAGATGTGTTCTTCTCTAACTACTTAGTTGCTGGTATCTCATCACTAGCACTGTTACTCTTGTTCTGGCCATTGATTGGTAAATTCATTGGCAAGAAAAAGGCAGCTGACGCATAAAGCTTAGCTGGCCAAAAGCCAGCATGACTCACTAAAAAGGGGCGTAAGCCCCTTTTTTCATTACAAAGTAGAAATCCGCTAGAATTGGTCATGAATTTCCGCAAAAACTGCCTCATACACTGGATTGCCGCTTTCGCAATCGCCATGAGCGCACTTACACCAGCATTGTCACAAGCGGTATCGCTTAGTCAGCATGGCCAAGGTTTTGCGATGGAGATTTGCTCTGCTAGTGGCGAGAAGATGCAAATCAATGTTCAGGGCAATGATCAAGATCTTGCTAATGCAGTGCAACCTTGCCCTTATTGTTTTGCTCAGAGCACTATCACTCCAGCTTTTAATACCAATCTCAAGTTTGGGGCACCGCAAAGCTTTGCATTTTTGCCACAGCTTTTCTATCAATCACCCAAGCCACTCGCTGTTTGGGTAACACCTCCCTCAGCAGCGCCTCCTATACAAGCCTAAAACGTACTAGGGCATAGCAATGCTATGTAGTTGGCAACTCATTAAATAAGTTGCCGTGAGTTGTATGGGGAATTCAATGTGGTTTAAGCAAAAGAAAATTAGCATAAGCATGGGCATGCTATTGGGTTCTGTATTAATCAATGTACAAGCTCAGATAGCGCCTCCACCAGATTACAACCAAAAGTTAAGTGATGTTGTTGTGAGCGCAACGCGTTCTGGAACGCCTCTAGATGAGATACCTCTCAATACTACTATTCTGACGAAGGAAGTTCTTGAGACTTCTCCTGATCAAACGATTGACCAGATCCTGAAGAATGTACCGGGCGTGATTTTGAATGACACGCCTTACTACCAAAAGGATCCAACGGGGCAGAGTATTAATGTTCGCGGCTTAGGTAATGCTAGAACCCTAGTGCTGATCGATGGTTTACCTGCTAATGATGCTTTTTATGGAACAGTACAGTGGAATTTAGTCCCTATGTCTTCTATAGATTCTGTTGAATTTATTCGAGGGGGTGTTTCAAGTTTGTGGGGCAACTACGGCATGGGTGGAGTCATCAATATTAAGACCAAAACTCCCACCAATAGTCAGCAAGAAGTATCAGCAAGCATTGGTACTTTTGGCACAGGCAATGTAGCAGCCTCAAAAGATGTAATGGCATCAGACGCATTGCAATTGAGATTTTCAGCAGATTATTTTGCTACTGATGGCTATCAAGGGATTGCAACGATTTCACCAGCATCACCAAATAGTATTAAGAATGGTCAAGGACCTGCTAGCTCACATAACTCCAATATGAGATTGCAGGGATATTTCAAAGCTACGCCAGATACCAATGGATTCTTTCGAGTGGGTTATCACACGATGTCCGATTTATCTTCGGGCTATTCTTTTGCAAGCAACATCATGCAAGAGACTACCTTAGCAGGTGGCACAACAACCCGTTTGGATGATAAGTCCAAGGTAGATGTCAATTTCTTTTATGAGAATACTGGCTTTAATAAGCAAAATGGCTCTACAACAACAACGAAGTCCAATAATATTCCTGCTAATACACCCTACATCAACGCAAATTACAAAGATCCATACAACACTGTTGGTGCATCTGCTCAATATACCCAGGAGCTGACTGGTTTTCTTGATCAATACATTGTGGGGGTAGATGCTAGAAATATCGCAGGCTCAAACTTGACCAATAACTTAAACAATAACGGCACTTCAGCGGCAGTTAATTATGCTCAGGGTCAGCAATCTTTTTATGGCTTGATGGGACAATTAAAATCTAAGGCTGAGGCATTTCCATTAGAAACCACCTTAGCGGCACGTGTAGACCAATGGAATAGCCAAACACCAAGCAATTGGAATGGAGGGTCTAATGGCGCTAATCCTGTCTATCAAAATGTACCCAATCAGAGTAAGACGCAGTTGAGTCCTACATTGGGATTACTGTATAAGATGACCAAAGATTGGGATATTCGTTCAGCTGCATATCAAGCTTTCCATGCTCCGGGAATGAATAACACCCTAAGATCCTATGGGTCATCTACCGGTTATAGTTTTGCAAACCCTAATCTCTCGCCTGAGACGATGACGGGCTATGAAGTGGGAACTGATTATCGGTGGAAGGGTGGCTTCGCCCAGTTAACGGGTTTTAATAACTTTATTCAAAATGCGGTAGCTAGCTATTCACTTTCATCTAAAAGTTCTGCAGACGTAGCTCTAGCAAAAAGTTTATGTGGGGCTACTGGCAACCCATTAACTGGAACTGGCAACGTAGGTATTTGTAATTCCACTAGCGTTGGCTATTACACCAATAATCAAAACTTACTGAGCCAAGGTATTGAGTTTCAATTTCACCATGACATCAATTCTCAATGGGCTACAGATGCTAACTACGCATTTACTAGTACCAAGCTCACCATGAGTGAAACAAGTGACCCTACGGGCAAGCAGCTTGGCGGCGTCCCACAGAATCTTCTGGGTGGCGGTTTGACTTATTTCCCTATACCCCAAGCAAGCTTGACTGCAACGGTACGCTACGTTGGAAGCTCATGGATGAATACCACCAACACCTTAGCTGTTCCAGCATATGCAGTAGTTGGATTACGGGCTAACTACGAAGTAACTAAGAATGCGACGATATATGCCTCTGCGGTGAACTTATTTAATCGTCAATACATTACTTTTGGCACTGGAAGCAACAATTCAAGCTACGTTCTTGGTCAGCCTCAGTCAGTGAACGTAGGGGCACGTATCATCTTCTAATCATGACCTTTCACTTAGATCCTTCATTTCTCCCCGCTATAGTCCGGGTACTCCTATTGGGGGTATTTAGTCTGTTTGGGAGTGTTCAAGCTCAAATGGATCATTCGCCTGGCATGATGGCCGCCGATCCTGCAAAACCAAACCTAGTTTGTGAGGGGAGTGGGCTAAATTGCGCTAACGCAGCTACACCCTATTTCACTGTTGATGGCAAATTATTGCTCGCATGGACTGCAAATGGAGTGGTATCAGTAGCGCAATCTTCTGATCTAGGTAAAACTTTGACAGGGGTCGTCAAAATTGCAGAGCATGGTAAGTCATTAGATACAGGCGCTGATTCTCGACCACAGATTGTTGCCGATAATATTGGGAATATTTTTTTAGCATATGCCTTCTTCAAAGACTCTCATTGGAATGCGCAAATTAATACGGCTCGATCAAAAGATGGGGGCAATACTTTTACTACCCCAGCATCTCTAGTTCAGGATGGATCTAGTCAACGCTTTCCAACGGTATTAATCAGGCCAGATAACTCTATTTTTATCACCTGGATTGATAAGCGTTTAGTTGCTGCAGCAAAGCCGGGCGGAGTAAAAAAGCTTGGTGGCTCAATTGCTTATTCATTTTCCAGCGATGGCGGCAAGACATTTCAAGCCGAACAATTTGCCAATGAGAGCAGTTGCGAATGTTGTCGAATTGGTGGTAGTTTGGATCAACAAAACCAGCCTGTGATTGTTTACAGGGCGATATTCCAAAGTGGTATTCGGGATCAGGCAAGCCAAGTGATCTCTACTAAAGGTGCTGAGCCGATTCGCAGGGTAGCAGATGATGACTGGAAGACCGATGCTTGCCCGCATCATGGCCCATCTATTGCAGTATCTGGTTCTGGAAAATTCCATGTGGCTTGGTATACCCAAGGGAGCAAGCGATCTGGGGTCTTTTATGCAAGCTCCACTAATCAAGGTTTAACATACTCTAAGCCCTCCAGAATTGGGGCAGAAGGAGCTAATG
>Ga0194038_1000180_pt1 | contig 26932 bp, 26 predicted proteins | sample JunL226m_MetaG_FD_148630 | JGI IMG/M metagenome (GOLD analysis project Ga0194038, IMG submission 148630) | Anoxic zone freshwater microbial communities from boreal shield lake in IISD Experimental Lakes Area, Ontario, Canada - Jun2016-L227-6m | ecosystem: Environmental > Aquatic > Freshwater >... | reverse complement strand
CACAATGACAATTCCCTGCACTCGCCGCGCCCCTTCCTCGATACCAACATCATAGGCACCTATCAAATCTTAGAAGCCGTCCGCAAACACAATAAACGCTTGCACCACATCTCAACCGACGAAGTTTACGGTGATCTAGAGCTAGACGATCCCGCCAAATTCACACCAGAGACTCCATACAACCCATCAAGCCCCTACTCCAGCACCAAGGCTGGATCAGATCTTCTGGTTCGCGCCTGGGTACGCAGCTTTGGAGTACAAGCCACTATCAGCAACTGCTCCAACAACTATGGCCCTTACCAGCACGTAGAAAAATTTATCCCAAGACAAATTACCGAAATTCTGGAAGGCCGTAAACCCAAACTATATGGCGCCGGCGAAAACGTTCGTGACTGGATACACGCAGAAGACCATTCTTCTGGCGTACTAGCGATTCTAGAAAAAGGTAAAATTGGTGATACCTATCTGATTGGTGCTGACGGCGAAAAAAATAATAAAGAAGTCGTCGAGATGATTCTAGAAATCATGGGCAAAGATGCCAAAGACTACGAACACGTCAACGATCGACCAGGTCACGATATGCGATATGCAATTGATGCCAGCAAATTAGTAAACGAACTCGGCTGGAAACCAGCCTACACAGACTTTAGATCTGGCCTTGAAGCTACCATAGACTGGTACAAACAACACGAATCCTGGTGGAAACCGCAAAAACAGGCTACCGAAGATAAATACAAGGAACTAGGTCGTTGATGTCTAGTGGCCTCAGTGTACGAGAAACTATAATTCCAGGTTTGTACGAAATAGACCTGGAACTGCACGAAGATGAACGCGGCTGGTTCAAAGAAAATTATCAAAAAGCTAAAATGGAAGCTCTAGGACTACCCGCATTTGATGTAGTGCAAAACAACTTTTCTTTCAACAAAGACAAAGGTGTAACACGCGGCCTGCACGCCGAGCCTTGGGAAAAGTTCATTTCTGTATCTAACGGAAAAGTTTTTGGTGTTTGGGTAGATTTACGCAAAGGCGATAGTTACGGCAAAACCCTAACTATCGAGATCACTCCAGCAAAAGCGGTTTTTGTGCCACGCGGTGTAGCCAACGGCTACCAAACTTTAGAAGAAAACATAACCTACAACTATTTAGTAAATTCGCATTGGTCACCCGAAGCAAAATATACTTTCGTCAATCTCTTCGACCCAGCACTTAGTATTGACTGGCCAATCTCCAAAGACCAAGCAATTGTATCCGACAAAGACGCTCTGCATCCCTTGCTAAAAGACGTAATCCCGATGGAGGCTTAGCAATATGAATGACTCAGAAATTTTTATAGTAGGCGCAAATGGACAATTAGGCCTAGCCCTAAAAGCTCAATATCCAAATGCAAAAAGTGCAGACATCAATGAACTCGATATCACGAATACAGAATCGGTAAATAAATTCGATTGGTCAGGCATAAAAATAATATTAAACGCTGCGGCCTACACAAATGTAGACGGTGCAGAAACTGCAGAAGGTCGTGTAGCCGCCTGGAACGTTAATGCTTCGGCTGTAGCCAACCTAGTGAGCGTAGCCCAAAAACATAGCCTAACTCTTGTGCATATCTCTACCGACTATGTGTTCGACGGCACCAAAACTCCCCATACCGAAACAGAGACTTTCAGCCCTTTGGGTGTGTATGGCCAAAGCAAGGCCGCCGGCGACATTGCAGTAGGCTTGCTAGAAAAACACTACATTCTCAGAACTTCATGGGTGATTGGTGAAGGCAATAATTTTGTGCGAACAATGCTAGCTTTAGGCAAAAAAGGTGTTGAGCCCACTGTGGTTGCCGATCAAATTGGTAGATTAACTTTTACTGCCGAGCTAGTAAAAGCAATTGATCACCTACTAACTACAAATGCAGAGTTCGGCACATACAACATCAGCAACTCAGGAGAACCAGCCAGCTGGGCAGAAATTACACGCGTAATATTCAAAAAAGCCAATCTAGATTTGCAAGTATCAGACACTACCACCAAGCAATACTACCAGGGCAAACAAGATATCTCCCCAAGACCATTAAATAGTGAGTTTGATTTAAGTAAGATTGAAGCTACGGGCTTTAAGCTCACGAATTGGCAAGATGATTTAGATAATTACATAGATAAGGAGTTAAACAAATGAAGGGAATAATATTAGCGGGTGGATCAGGAACAAGGCTGTACCCAATAACTATGGCTATAAGCAAACAGCTTATTCCAATTTATGACAAACCAATGATTTACTACCCACTTAGCACGTTAATAAGTGCAGGGATCAAAGAGATACTAATCATCTCAACTCCCCATGATTTACCACGCTTTGAGCAGCTACTGGGCGATGGCAGCCGTATTGGATGCAGTTTCACCTACAAGGTTCAAGACGAGCCTCGTGGCCTAGCAGATGCCTTTATAGTTGGTGCTGACTTCATAGGCAGCGACAAGGTTGCAATGATTCTAGGCGATAATATTTTCTATGGTTCAGGACTAGAAGAAAAGCTACAGTCATACACCGACATAGATGGCGCAGTCGGTTTTGCGGCCCAAGTGCATGACCCTGAACGCTACGGAGTGTACGAATTCGACAAGGACATGAACGTATTGTCGATTGAAGAAAAACCAGAAAATCCTAAATCAAACTACGCCAATGCCGGGCTATACTTCTGCGACAACGAAGTAGTAGAAATCGCAAAAAACGTAAAACCAAGCCCCCGTGGAGAACTAGAAATAACTTCTGTGTTAGACGCCTACCTCAAAAAAGGCATACTAAAAGTAAGCCTCTTCGACCGCGGCACCGCCTGGCTAGATACAGGCACTTTCGGCTCCATGAATGACGCCACTGAATACATCCGTGTGATTGAAAAACGTACTGGTATTAAAGTTGGGTGTATTGAAGAAGCTGCCTATCGCCGTGGCTTTATTGGTAAAGAAATTCTTCGAGAAATCGCAGAACCGCTAAAAAAATCAGGTTATGGCAACTACATACTCAAGTTAACAAATTAACAATGTTATCTATTTATTGGGGTTAATTTTATCACCAATATACACAGTATTTATGCCAAATACGAAACGTTTCTGGCGTATATGCACAAAGCCGGCATCTTTCATCAAGCTACGTACATGGGTTGAGTGCATCCCAAGTAGTTCATGATCATGGTCAATGTCTCTGTCTTGATGGTCCGGATCATTTTTGAATCTTAGCCAGTGGATAAATCTACCCCAAAGTGGTGACACCATTGTTACTATTACTCTTCCGTCTTCAGTCGTGACCCTGCTAGCTTCTTTTAGTGATTCCGCTCTATTCGGAATGTGGTTAAGGCAAGCTATGTAAGTTACTGTTTTGAATTTTCCTTTTTCAAAAGGTAATTTTGCGGCAGATTTCACAACAACATCTACTCCCTGCCAGGGATATACGTCCACTCCAATACCCTTTTGGGGGTAGCTATGGACGAAGTTATTGGCGCCACATCCAATATCTAGAACTCTGCCTTTAGCAAATTTTAGAACCATTATAACTCTCTCATCGTCAATAGGGGTCAAACCAATTTTAAGTGAATTTTCTCTAGAAAGTAGTGCCAATACTGGAAAGCAAAGCCTGCTAACTAAGACCTTCCAAAGTGCCGGCTGCTTTATGGGCAATCCCTTGCTGGTATCAAAATACTGTTTCTTTTCCATGGGTTTAATTTTTTGCATATTGACCTTTATTTAATTGGGTTAATTGTAACATTGGGGTATGTCCAGCCAAAGTGCTATTAGTTAAATAATATACAAGTCAGTTAAACAATGTGGGTTTTAATTGTTCTGGGTCTTAAGCCCAGCATCAGCCCATATTTTCTCTTCTTGATGTATAATTACTATGAATAAGTATTATGAAAACTGTTGAAATTGGAGTCTTACTACCATCATATAATGAAGCAGCCGCACTGCCTTCTATACTGCGCGGTATCCCAAGCATAATCCAACAAAAAGGCGTCTCTTACAAAATAACACCCATAGTAATTGATGATGGTTCGTCTGATAACACTAGAAAGGTAGTTCTGTCTGTTAAAGGTGTCGTCCTTATTCAGCATATTATAAATTCGGGTGCTGGTGCAGCAACTAGAACCGGAATAAGTTATCTCCGAAACACAAACTACGAATATGGTGCGACCATGGACGCAGATGGTCAGCATTCTCCGGCTGATCTAGAAAAGGTATTGAGGGCCTGCCTAAAAGGAGAATGCGACATAGTTTTAGGCAGTCGACTTAAAAACACGGATGGGATGCCGTGGTACAAAGTGGTAGGTAATCGAGGTTTAAATTTTTTCACAAGAATACTTCTCGGAGTAAGTAGTTCTGACTCTCAGTCTGGGCTTAAAGCTTTCAACCGCAAGACTATAGAAAACCTTAACTATAGAGAGAATGGCTATGCATTCTGCTCTGAAATGTTGTGGCGCGCCAAGAAAGCTCAACTAACAATAAAAGAAGTTCCTATTCAGGCTATATATTCCGAATATTCAAAATCTAAGGGTCAAAGCAACTGGAACGCATTTCAGATCATAAAACAGATGGTAAGGCATCGTATTAAGGAAATTAGTTAATGAATAAATACATTTTACTTATCCTTTTAACTGCCCCACTTGCACTATATGGTTTTTTTAATGTGATACTTTCTTACAAATTGAAAAAACTACGTCCTTTACATGCGTCTATTAGACTAGTGTTTTGGGGAACATTGTTAATAGGTATTTTTAGCGTAAGACCAATCAGCGATTTTCTTTATGCTCATGACCTGACAGATACTACACCTCTTTCGATATTCGACGTACTACTTGCAACTGGAATAATGATAAGCTTGCTGTTGGTTGCCCGAACATATGCTCGTATAGCCGACCTCGAAACTAGATTGACCGAAATGCATGAAAAGTTATCAATAATTTTATCTAGTTCTAGGCTGAAAAAATAATAATGAAGGCTACGGCATTTCGTAAAAATAGCTTGATAGTTCGGCTTAAAAATTTCGCGAAAAGCGTTTGGTTCTTTCCAGTAATTTTGTTATTACCGTTGATTATTTTTACAATTCTGGGGATTAGCGGTAGTTCAATTGGGTTTTATAATCAGATCCTTTACGGAGAAAATCAGAAAGATTCAAGCCTGATCGCTAATGAACCCTTACCTATACGTTCGGATGAGTGGGTGGTAAATACGCAAATGACTATAGCCCAGGTAAAGAACGGGCTTAAACAGACCAACGTTAATATTGGTAATGGTCAGGATATGTCGGTGGTAATTGACGCTCCCTATAGTGACTGGTCAGCAGTATTTAAACCTCAAAATCTAAGCTTCTTCCTCCTCCCGCTAGATAACGCGTTAGCTTTCAAGTGGTGGGTGATGGCTTATTTGCTGATTGTAGCATGCTATCTCTTTGTTCTTAAGCTTCTTCCTCAGCAAAGAATATTGTCTGCTTTCATTTCTTTGGGATTTTTCTTTAGTCCGTTTATACAGTGGTGGTATCAATACATAACCCTCGGTACATTAGCGTACTGTTTATTTGGTGCGGTTATTTTTATAAAAATCATGGAGGAAAAGAATAAAATCAAATGTTGTTTATTGGGCTTATTGCTAGCGTACGTAGTGGCATGTTTCGTGCTAATTCTGTACCCGCCCTTCCAGATACCTTGCGCTCTAGTAATGCTCACATTTTCAATTGGCTACGCAATTGAGAGATTTGGTACTATGCCGCGTCGCAATCTAGTGAAAAAACTCATCCTCATATTATTGAGCATGCTTCTAGCTGGTTGTGTAGGCTTGGCTTTCTTGACCACCCGACCGGATACAGTTCAAGCCATTCAAAATACAGTATATCCCGGTAAGCGAGTCGTTAACAACGGCGGATATGATATTGTTCATCTTTTTAGCGGGGGGCTTGACTCTCAGTTGCAGTCAAACAAAAAGAGCGCGAACTATTCCATCCCAAGCAACAACATAACTAATCAAAGCGAAATATCAAACTTCCTTTTCATCTGGCCGTTTCTACTTATCGTCTCTATATTGTTGATTATAGTCGACTACTCTAGGTCCCGGAGAATCGATGAGTGGGCCTTACTTCTAGTCAATGCATTATTGGTCCTGTTTTTGCTAAGAATATTTTTGCCCACATTTGACCTGCTAGGAAAAGCTATTCTTCTAGAGAGCGTACCCCATAATCGTCTTATGATTGGCTTTGGCCTTCTCGGGCTTATTCAAATGACTTTGTTTATTCGCTACTTAGGAAATAGAAAAGAAAAGCTATCTAATATGTTGGTACTCTTATTTACTTCAGGAGCTTTACTGTTTGGCGCGTTGGTTAATCTCTATACAGCTCACCGTTTCCCTGGATATATTGGAAATTTCAAGGCATTAGCAATTGCACTCCTCGTAGCAATTATCATTTATTGCATCCTCGGGTTGCGCTTCTTGGTTGCAACTTTTATTCTATTACTTTTCTCTGTATATATGACTCATGGGGTTAACCCATTGTATAAAGGCACCGGTGTATTGTCTTCAAATAAGATAATCCGTAGCATCGAGGTTGCTGCCTCTAAGAGCCCTGAAGAAAAATGGGTCATAGAAAACGGATACCTCGAAAATTTTGCAATTATGGCTGGCGCGAAATCTCTTTCTGGTGTGTATGCATATCCCCAGAAAGACCTATGGAGGCTAGTAGATCCTACGGGACAGAGCGAAAGTATATATAACCGCTATGCACACGTTAGTATAAACCTAGACCGTAATCCGGAACGAATAGTCGATACAGAATTCATTTCTCCTGCTTTGGACCATTTTGGTGTTAAGACAGAACCTTGCAGCAAATATCTCAAGGATGTGGGTGTAGGTTTCGCCTTAACCGATTTACCTCTTGATTCTTCGAGTAAATGCTTGAAGCTCCTTAATACGGTACACTACCCGACAAGTAATTTTTATATATATAAAATCAATTAGTCTGCTTTTTCAGTTCTACAGGTGTTAGTTATGTTGCCAACAACTGAAAAACGATGTTATAATACTAACACGGTTAAAGTAAAAATAAACATACAATTATACAATGGCGAAATCTAGCAGAAAAACTCTATTAATAACTCTAATAATAGTTGTGTTATTTGTTGGTTTTGTTGCAGCGTTAGAGCTAACGGGTCGGACTAGTGTGATTCTCGATCGTGGGCCTAAGCGAATTATCGATACAACAACTAAAACGACCAGCGGTGCAGCATCTGCACAGTCAGAGTTCAACTCAGGTGGAAACAGAGAGCCGGCTCCAGCCCAATCTAAGCCCGCAATATCAGTGAATGATACAGGCGGATTAGAACAACCACAATCTGCCACCGCTCCACTAGTGTCTAAAGACGGCACAATAAAAGTAACCTCACCGACCAGTAAAGGATTATTTACTAGCGGATCATCATTAACCGGGAAGGCTAGCGTACCAAAGGTTTCGTACCGTCTAATTGACAATGTGTCAGGCGTAACTGCAGCCGGTGAGCTTGGTGTAGTTAATGGCAACTTCTCTGGTAAGTTCAGCTTCTCCACCAAGGCTACACAGGGCCGGCTTGATGTGTTCCAAACCGGTGCTGGTGGTGTTGAAAATAGTATAATAGAGATTCCTGTTAGGTTCAGGTAACGATTATGAATATACGCAAAACCATCCTGCTATTTTCGCTCTCACTAGTGTTATTTGTTGGCGGGCTTTCTTTTGCTGATTCACAGAAAGCTAGCGCTTATTACAACGGCGGTAAGATCATAGATAACGGCATCTTCCTTAACGCTAACTCAATGAGCGCATCGCAAATACAGAACTTCTTAGCCAGTAAAGGTAGCGGGTTAGCGTCTAGGAGTTTTGTGCTCCAATGTTATGGTGCAAATAGCCAAGAGCGTCAGCTCTACACCTCTGTTGGAGCTGCCTGTGACCAAAATATGTCGGCAGCTAATATTATTTACTACGCATCAAGGATATACGGCATTAATCCGCAAGTTATAATTTCAACTCTCCAAAAAGAGCAGAGTCTCATAACAACTGGCAACCCCACTAGCTGGCAGCTTAATCAAGCTATGGGCTATGGCTGCCCCACCACTGGCAACTGCTCCGATAATAGCACCTTCTCTTACCAGATAGACAGCGGTGTGTGGGCTATGCGTTTTCACTATGAGAGGGCTAATGGGAACAACAATTGGTGGTCGCCTAGCAGTAGCTGGGTTTGCGGCACGGAAAAGAATTTTTATAAGCCCAACCTATACCCTGGCCAGAACGTAAGCTTCTATGATGGCAACAACGTCTTATACCGAACCTACTTTATAGAAAATGCAGCGACCTCATCGCTATACTGCTACACACCGCACGCCTACAATAACCCCCAGGGCCTATATGGAAGACCCGCTTTTGGAACAACTGGCCAATACTACACAGGTAGCTACAACTTTGTTGCATCATTTGAAGAATGGTTCGGCAGCACGAGCACACCGCTAGCATTTAAGTCTGCGGCCAATTCTACTGTTTATCTTAGTGTGAATGGTTATAAGGTTGCGGTGCCCTCAATGGGTATGCTACAGGATTACGGCATTGACCCTAATTCGATTCAAACTTTAAGCCAAGCAACTGTCGACGGCATACAAACGCCCGATCTAGTCACAACAGGAATTAGTCCAACACTAAGCTATATAGTAAAATCCTCTTCGGATTCAGACGAAGACGGCGGGGCACTATACTTGATTAGTATCGCTAAAAAAAATCAGATACAATCAATGGAACAGTTTGATGACTTTGGATTTAATACACAAAATATCTCCTACCTTCCTTTGAGTTTTATCAAGACTCTACAGGACTCCGGCTTACTTTCAAACTACATAAGTACCCCCGTATCGGCAGCATTTCAGGTCAGTAGCGGGTCCAAGAGAATCATTTTTGACTATCCTACTTACGTCTCGCTAAATCCAAGTAATCACGCAACGCCAGTGAGCTATTACATTTCGGACCTTATACCATCAGGCGCTCCGATTTCGACACGTGAAGTACTTGTGAAATACGCTGATAGCGATACCTTGTATCTATTTACGAATAGTACTTATTATAGAGTATCTACGTTTGATGCGTACAATTGCTGGGGTTTTGAATCAACACTTCATACCCCCATCTACAGAGTTGCTTTTAATAATTACCTCGCTCCTTTTGCGCCCGTTTCGGACCTTAGTTGTTTAGTAAAAAATGAAACTGGCACCAACTATCTTCTCAGTAATACAAATAAGTACTCTGTGCCACCGTCTTTTGAAATAAATAACGCTCAAACAACCGCAACAAATCTATTGAGCATTTCAGAAAGATTACCCACAAGTGGATCCCCTCTTACACAATATGTAAGAGGGCGAAGCTCTCCGATTGTCTGGTCCTTGGAAGGCGGCATTAAGAAACATGTTACCACTTATTCAAATTATGTTCTCCTAAAGATTAACGCGTCACAGCTAACTTATATTGATGATTACTCATTATCGACCATACCTTCTAGTGGCATCAAACTTGGGTCGGGTCAAATCGTTAAGGCAACAGGAAGTCCTTCTGTGTATTTAATATCAGGTAACGCTAGGATACTTTACTCGAGAAGTGACGACTTTCTTGGTTATCAAAATTCATGGTCTAGTATTGAATCCTACCCTGCAGCTGTCCTCGACCAGCTATACCCTTATGGTGGTACGAGCATTAATAGGTACCTCTATGACGCAATAAGCGACAGGGTCTATTTAGCAGACCCGAATGGTTGCTACCGACTTGACTCGTCTCTATTATCTGATTACGGTCAAAGCGTGAGTGCAATCAAAACTGGTCAGTCATACACTTCAGATTTATTTGTTAATTTAATTCTAAACTCGTGCCGTGATGGAAGTAAGTATGTTAAGGATCCTTATGCGTCTGCAGTCTATTTAATCGAAGGCGGTCAGAAACGTCAGTTCTCTAGCTGGGAAGCTCTACTCCGCCACAACAATCAATCAAACCCTCAAATAATAAACATGAGCACTTCAAATTTACAAAGCTTTAATACAGGAACAAACATAAACTAGTGTTCTCCAATACCATCAATTGATGTTTGTCTAGCACAGCGTTAAGGTGTACAATTAACAGATTGATGTCACACAAAACAATCGGTGTAAAATTGAAAGTTGGTCTTAAGGTTTTGAGAAATGATGGGTTAATCGGTTTCACCCTTACTGTATTACGATTTACCGAGAAGAAACTAGCTAAGTTCTCAAATAAGAAGCATGTTAGCATCAAGCACCTAATTGATACCAAGGTTAAATACCAAGATGCACTTCAGGCCAACTACACTTTAAAGAAAAAGTCGTGGCCCGGAACCAAAAAAGACAAGCTTACATTCAACTGGCTTATGCCACCGCCCGGAAAAGGGAGTGGTGGCCATTTAAATATATTTCGCTTTATTAAATACTTAGAGGAAGCGGGTCACAATAATCGAATCTATATCTATACGCAGCACGCACCTGGAAAAATTAGCGACATTAAAGTATTGATGGGTGATTCTTACCCAAAACTCAATGCTGAAATGGAATGGATTGATAGTGGCGATGAAATGGAGCCGGCTGATGGGATACTAGCAACAAGCTGGGAAACAGCATATGCCTCATTCAATGCAAAGATAGAGGGCAAAAGATTCTATTTTGTCCAGGACTATGAACCATACTTTTATGCAACTGGCAGTCTATCCACTCTAGCTGAAAACACTTATAGATTCGGTTTCTACGGTGTTACAGCCGGTAACTGGCTGGCCACTAAGCTGAGGCGGGACTACCGCATGCAAACCGATCACTTTGATTTTGGTTCCGACAAAGACTTGTATAGCTTTAAGAACACGGAAAAAAGAAAAGAAATATTCTTTTATGCCCGCCCCTATACAGAACGCCGTGGCTTCGAAATGGGTATTATGGCACTCGATCTCTTCCATAAAAAGCATCCAGACTATACGATTAATCTCGCAGGCTGGGATGTTTCCGCATATGACATACCATTCCCCTACCAAAATCTAAAAACTTTAGAACTTGGCCAATTGAACGAACTGTATAACCGTTGTGCGGCGGGTTTAGTAATGTCATTTACCAACATGTCCCTACTGCCACTTGAATTAATAGGAAGTGGCACAATACCAGTAGTTAATGATGGCGAGAACAATACTTTAGTCTCAAATAACCCGTATATTGCGTACTCTGCAGCTAATCCTGTCGCACTAGCTAGCGCACTTTCCAAGGTGGTTAGTCGCAAAGATAGTGTTGAGTACGCCAAAAAAGCTTCAGAAAGCCTTGAAACGGCTAGCTGGGATGAATCTGGCAAAAAATTTGTGAGTATAATAGAGCGTGAAACGAGGAAGCATGACTAAAATTGTTGTTTTTGGTGCAGATGGGTTTATTGGGCAACACTTGGTAAAAAAGCTTGCTGAGTCACTAGACAATTCAATAATTGCATTTGATAGGTTCTCAAATCATCAGGTCGGACTGGATCATCCTTTCCATAACTATCCTAATGTAGAGATCGTTGCTGGGAATTTCTTCAACCGCGAAGAAGTATCAGCAGTACTAACTGGTATGGATTATGTATTTCATTTGGTTTCAGCCACTAATCCTGCAACCTCAAATAAGGACCCTTTTATCGACATCGACACCAATATTAGGAGCAGCGTTGAACTATTCCAGTTATGTTCAGAAAAAGGAGTTAAAAAAGTTATCTTTCCGTCTTCGGGTGGCACCGTATACGGTGATATCGACAGCGAAACAATTAACGAAATGACAGTACCGGCCCCAAGATCACCATACGGCATAGGTAAGCTGACCATTGAGGGCTATCTTAGATATTTTAAATTTACTGCGGGACTAGATTATATTGTTTATAGAATTGCGAACCCCTATGGGCCAGGCCAGAATATACATGGTAAACAGGGGGTTATTCCTGTCTTTATGAATAAGTTTGCCCAGAAAGAGCCCTTAACCATATTCGGCGATGGAAGCATGATCCGAGATTATATTTATATAGATGATTTAATTGAAATGATGGCAGGTTCTTACGGTAAGGACAACAAATTCTCAACCTACAACCTAGGCAGCGGCATAGGTACAAGCGTGAATCAGATTGTAAAATCAATTGAGAAATGTACAAATCACGTACCCGAAAAGACGCACCTAGACACACCCACCACCTTTGTTCATAAGAGTGTACTAGATAACCACCGCTTTATAGCTGAATTTAATATTCGCCCGATAACAAATCTGGAAGAGGGCGTCGCTAAGACGTGGGATTATGTCAAAAGTATCACATAAATATATCTCCGTTTTTATACCAGTTTTTAACGGTGCTACTTATTTGCGCGAGTGTATAAATATGATTCTCGCTCAGCAGCTACCAGATGGTTACGATCTAGAGCTACTGATTACTGATTCAGGTTCTAGAGATGAAAGCCTCGAGATTTTGAAAAGCTATGGAGATAAGATCAAGCTGAACACTATAACAAACAGCGAGTACAGTCATGGGGGCACCAGAGGCGAGGCTGCGCACAAGGCAAGGGGTGAGTTTATGCTCTACTTAAGTCAAGATGCATCGCCAGCAAACGATCGATGGATAATCAACATGCTAGAACCTTTTTTTATTAGCCCTAAGGTAGGTTGTGTGTTTGGCCGTCAGATACCGCGTCCTGATACAGCAGCAACAATTAAGCGAGAAGTCGCAAGTGTATTCGGTGGGCTCGGCGCTGCAGATTCTATAGTTATCCATCGTCCCAAATCACTGGTTGACGGGATTGCAACAAATCCCATTAACACTTTTTTTTCGGACGTTAATTCAGCTGTTCGACGTGATCTATTGGTGGGTGAAGTCCCTTTTAGAAACGTCAATTACGCAGAGGATCAAGCACTAGCTAAAGACATGCAAAAGCACGGGTACCTAAAAGCCTACACACCACTCGGCATAGTATGGCATTCAAACGAATATACAATCCGTGAATATTATAAGAGAAAATTTGATGAATATGTCGGCTTACAGGAAAGTACTCGCCTAGAGTCAAGCCCCTCAATTCGATCGCTAGTATTAGGGTGGGTTCGCCCTACGCGCGCCGACTATTCGTTTATTAGACACGACCGTGAGTATAGTAAAAAATCAAAACTACTTTGGTACGTAAGGTCCCCTTTTTACAATATTGCCGCGCAGCGTGGCAAGTATAATGCCCTCAAACACTACAAGAACCACTCAAAACGTCAAAAAATCTCCCTCGAATCGCAAAGACGCAACTAGCTGTCTTGAGTATTATGTCTTTTAATGTTACTGGGGTGTATGTTAGACCACTCAGGAATATTGTTAGTTTTGAGTGCTATTTGTTTTATTCCTGATTTACTAGCTTCGTAGACATTCTTACTGCTGACTTCAGGAACGATACAGAAGACTCTCTCAAGCGCATGAGCTAGAGTGCCATCGATACGGCCAATTTCTCGCTCAAAATCAATAATTTGAAAATCAGATTGAAGCACGCTACTTATTGCATCGATTCGAATCCAGAACATCGTACCGGCAAAGAAACCATATTCTTCACGCTTTTTGTTAATTTCCATCGCCTGTTTTTTGTCATAAATTTTTGTTAGGGCTTTTATAAAAAAGTGTGAATTGGACTCGTAATTAACACGTAGTGACATGTACTGTCCTTGCGGGCCAATAATTCCAGTCCTCTTGTTTTTTAATGTCTCATCGAGTTGGCTGAGCACATTTTCTTTAGCCGGAATTAGACTATCTAGCATTCCTGTAAACCACTCGTTTCCGTCCTTTCTGTGTGGTGATTTTTTGGAATGGATTTTTAGAACTGTTGAATAGCCGAGTTCTTCAAGTCTTGAACATACCCGGAGAAAAGGGAGCACGTCCCTACCCCAGTTTGGGACTATTAATACGTGGGCTCCTGGGAAATCCATCTTTATTTGATCTTTGAATTGTTCTTCTTTCTCAGTAAGAGTAACAAACAGATCAAAAGCTTGCCCCACCTTCATGATTTTTAGTTTTTTGCTTATCAAGCTCCAGGCTTCAGTATAGTAAAGATGCAGGATCACACCTGTAGTAGTATCATTATTTTTCTGAATTGCTGCGAGCTCTTCTCTACATACCTGGTATACCTTTTGAGCATGCTTAAGCTCATTGTATTTAATTATATTGAGCTTAGGGTTACGGCGGGCTCCATAGATGAAGGATCTTGTTCTTTGTCTTACCTTCACAAAAACCCCATTAATCAACCTAAGGGGCAGTGTGATTCTCCAGCTTAGTGACGATATGATGCTCGCCTCCTTATGTAATAATTTATCAATTTGTTCTTCGTAACTCTGTTTTTGTTCAGATAATCGATCTTTGTACGTTTGTTCTATCAAACCTATCTGCTCTTCTGCAAACATTACATAAGGGCTAACGAAAGGCAGTTTTGCTGGCTGCATAGTTCGGTCGGTAACTAGAGATCTGCCTACATACTGGTAGGCCACTGCATCTATTTCTTTCGTGCGATCATAAAATTTCTTCGTAGGCTTTAGCCCGACACCTTCTAAGCGCTTTTCTATTATTCTCTCGGGGACATATCTTTCCACCCAATCAAATTTGCTTATAGTAAAGCCCGCGTCGGCAAATACTCGCCGCACTTCTTGCTTGTCATAATAGTGAAGGTGGGTTTTATCAAGTAAACCTGTCTCGGCATATTCAAATCGACCTTCAAGAAGCATCAATCTTGTGCCTATGTGGGCCATATTGGGTATAGAAAAAATAACTGCGCCACCGGGGTTCAAGGATTTTTTAATTTTTTTTAGTGTTGTTACTGGATCAACTAGATGCTCTATAACGTCCGCAAACACGATAGCGTCGAACTTGCCGAGACGGCTTAAGTTATCAGTTTCAGCGTTCATGACATATGCCTCAGAAAGTTGTTTCTTTGCAATCTTAACATCTTGTTCATTAAGGTCTAGGCCGACAACCTCACACTTTTTTTCTTGCATGAGAGTCGCCCCCAAGTTACCGCTGCTACAACCTATGTCAAGGACTCTGCTTTCATCATCAATAAATTCAAAAATCTTATTCCAGGAGTTATTTTGGGTATCCTTTTTGTATTTATTTGCCGAGTAGTTAGACATTAGTTATTGCCGCCATTTGTGGTTAAGGGAAAATAGACCTTGCCATTGCACGCTTTCATCTTTTTTCACACTAAATTCGGGTCCATCGTCAATAAATACAATAATATCTTTATCAGTTTCACCAAAAAGACCAACTTTGAAATGATAATTACCCGCACCAATAATCATGTCGGCCTCGTAGGTTAGAATTGTTGAACTAGTCAGTTTTACTTTGTCTACAACCGTGTTAGTTCCAAATATATACTCACCGGCGTTACCATATATCGCTACTCCAACGTTCTTAATACTTTTGTTGCAATCCGACCAATCAATACTTAAGCGGACCTTGTCTCCATAGTTAACAATGTTTGCATTTAATAATTTGGTTTTGATAGTATATTTATCTGACCGAATTGCATCTTTATCCGCCATTGTTTTGTTAATTGCGTCATTGTTTAGTTTTGTATAGTCACTGGCAATGCTACTTGGATCACCAATCGAAACAATATCGCCCTTACTTGTTAGCATTGCTCTTGAGCAAAAGCGCTTTACGGTAGCCATGTCGTGAGTGACGAGCACGACAGTTTGTTTGCGAGACTTATACTTTTCAAAAATATCAATACATTTCTTCTGAAACGCTTCGTCCCCTACAGCTAAAACTTCATCAAGTATAAGGATGTCACTTTTTGCTTGGATAGCAATTGAAAACGCCAGCCTAACCTGCATTCCAGAAGAATAGTTTTTGAGTTTTTGGTCCATGAATCTTTCAAGTTCTGCAAACTCAACTATTTCGTCGTACATCTTTTCCATCTCTTTTCTGCTGAATCCTAGTAGGGCGCCATTTAGAAAGACGTTTTCTCTGCCGGTTAGTTCTGGGCTAAAGCCTACTCCGAGTTCGATAAACGGAGTTAGCTTGCCGTTAACGTGTATCTGTCCTGAATCGGGTGTGTAAATTCCTGCTAAGAGTTTGAGAAGAGTGCTTTTTCCGCTTCCGTTGCGGCCTACTATTCCAAAGAATTCACCTTTTTTGATTTCGAACGATATGTCGTTCAAAACTTGCTGTTTTTCGTAAGTTCTTTTTCTTTTGTAAAAATTAACTACAGCACTTTTAACTGAGCTGACTTTTTCGTGAGGCAGCTTAAAAGATTTATTAACTCCGTCTACTTTAATTGCTATGTTGTCGCTCATTTAAATGTTCTCCGCAAAATACTTAGACTCTTTACGGAAATATAGCAATCCGCCTGCAAGTGACGCTATTACTATGGCGAAAGGAATATACATATACCAGCCGCCCTGGAACACTGTGTGTGGGATTAGGGTTTCGTGAGTAATTGAGCTCCACCTAGCGTCTTGAATTGCTTGGGCCATTGGGTTTAGTAGGATTATTTTTTGAAAAGTTACGTTAGGAATAAGTGCTAGCGGGTAGAGAATAGGGGTTAAATAAAATCCAGCCTGTAAAATGACCTCCCATATATAGCCAACGTCTCTAAATTTTACAAACATAGCCGACAGGAATAGCGACAAACCAAGAGCAAACACATAAACTTCCAGCAAAATCACTGGCAACCATAGAGTTGTTACTAGTAAATCAACGTGGTTCAAAATCATGAAAATTATTATTACCACCATGTTTAGCAGAAGGTTGATGACGGCAGACAGGCTGCTAGAAAATATAATGATCCAGCGAGGTATGCGGATTTTTCGGATGAGGTCCCCTCTACCGACAATTGAACCTAGGCTTTGTGTGGTCATCTCAAGGAAGAAGTTCCATATAACTATTCCGAGCAACAGATAGACTGGGTAGTGTGGGATGCTGGCGCCGAGTTTTAAAAATTTTACAAAAACAATGTACAAGATTACGAAAAGTAGCAAGGGCCTAAGAAGCGACCAAGCATAACCAAGCACCGAACCCTGATAGCGCAGCTTAAAGTCTGTGCGTACAAGTTCGCTAATTAGCGCTTTGTTTTCTTTGGATAGATATCGAATCATTTTGTTATAAGTTATTATAGATTAAGAATGGACCTAAGTCGATGAAAAACACAGCAATAATAGTACCAAACTGGAACGGCAAAGAAAGCCTGGGTGCTTGCTTGGATTCTTTACTGGTTCAATCTGTCAAATCCACTGTTATTGTTGTGGAGAATGCCTCTACAGATGGTTCTTTGGAATATATAAAGAAGAGCTATCCTGCAGTAGAGCTGGTGGTGAACAAAAAGAATCTTGGTTTCGCTGGCGGGGTGAACAGTGGTATCAAGAGGGCATTGGAGCTAAAATGTGATGCTGTAGCGCTGTTTAATAACGACGCTGTGGCTGATAAAAACTGGCTTGAGACTTTGGTTGCCAAGCTTAAATCAGATGATGCCTTAGGAATAGTCACTGGCAAACTAATGGGCGAAAATGGAGTCAAACTAGATAGCACGGGGGACCAATATACTGTCTGGGGCTTACCGTATCCTAGGGGCAGAGGCGAAAAAGATGCCGGCAAATACGATAAGAGTGAAGAAGTTTTTGCGGCCAGCGGTGGAGCGAGTCTGTATAGGGCTACTATGCTGAAAGAAATAGGCCTGTTTGACGAAGATTTCTTTGCTTATTACGAAGATGTAGATATTAGTTTTAGGGCGCAACTGGCTGGCTGGAAAGTTGTGTATGAGCCTGCTGCTGTCGCCTATCATCAGATTGGTGCTACAAGCAGCAAGATTAAGGGTTTTACTACCTATCAGACCATGAAGAACCTGCAGCTGCTGTGGTACAAAAACATGCCTAAAAAATTTATGTATAAAACCGGTTGGCGGTTTTTTGTAGCGCATACTTTGTTTTTGTTTAGAGCTATTAGCCGCGGCCAAGGTATTTCTGCAATTAAGGGTGATTTGGTTGGTTCGTGGTTGCTAGTCAAAAAAAGTGGTGAGCGCAAAAAAATTCAAGCTTCAAAAAAAGTTAGCGATGAATATGTGTGGTCAATAATGACTCACGATTTGCCACCAAACGCCAAGGCGCTGAGGAGCCTTAGGCGCAAATGGTGGAAAATAACAGGGAACAAGAATAGATGAAAATCGCAATAGACGCCCGAGAATACAGCACCAGCACCGGCAGATACGTAGAGCGGTTGCTGCATTATTTGATGCAAACAAAAAGCGAACATCAGTTTTTGGTGCTTTTGAAGCCGGGGGACATGGACAAGTTTAAGCCCGCTAATCCTAGCTTTGAGGCTGTGGAGTGTGATTACAAAGAGTTTAGCGCTAGCGAACAGACCAGGTTCAAGAAGCAGCTTGATGGGCTGGGGGCAGACCTGGTGCATTTTGGCATGACTCAGCAGCCGGTGCGTTACAGGGGTAAAACTGTTACAACTATTCATGATCTGACGACGCTTAGGTTCTATAATCCAGATAAAAATCGGGTGGTTTTTGGGATTAAACAGAAAGTTTATGCACAAGTTATTAAGAAGGCTGCGCGAAAAGCCGAGGCGATAATCACGCCAAGCGAATTCGTAAAAAATGATCTGGTAAAATTCAGCGGTATTACCCCTGCTAAAGTTACGGTAACTTATGAGGCGGCCGATGCTATCAAAGAAGCCCCTACTCCCCTCCCCGATTTGCAAAATTCCAAATTTATTATGTACGTGGGTCGTCCGACTCCTCATAAAAACCTCGAGAAACTGATAGAGGCCTTCTCTTCCCTGCGCGCTACTCACCCTGACTTAAAACTAGTTTTAGTAGGCAAAAAAGACTCTAATTATTCACGCATAGAAGCTGGTGTAGCTAAGCGCGGCCTAGAAGGCGTAGTGTTTAGTGGTTTTGCCAGCGAAGGCCAGCTGAGGTGGCTGTACGAGAACACAGCGGCATATGTATTCCCTAGTTTGAGTGAAGGTTTTGGCTTACCTGGCCTGGAGGCTATGACGCATGGAGCGCCTGTGGTGAGCAGCAACGCCACTTGCCTGCCGGAAGTTTATGGCAATGCTGCCCAGTATTTTGACCCTTTGAACGTGCAAGATATGGAAGATGCTATAAATAACGTATTAACAGATGAAACACTAAGACAAAAACTGATTGAAGCGGGCCACAAACAAGCCGCTAAATACTCTTGGAAGCGCATGGCTGAGCAAACTCTCGAAGTTTATAACAAAGCCTTGAAGAGCTAGTCTTCTTTAAGGCTCTTCTGTAACTGCTGGTTTGAGAACTATGTGACGTTCGCGGGCAAAACCAACCGATTCGGTGCTAAGACTGTGTTCACTGGCTAATTGGTGCACAATTCGGCGATCTGCAGCATTCATAGGTTTCAGCTCCATAGGCTCACCTGATTCTTTGACTTTTTTGACCCATTCTTCGGCGGTGTGGCGCAGTCGCTCAGCGCGTTGCTGTTTGTAGCCAGCGATATCTACATTTACGCGACTATGGGCAAAGCCGTTGTTTTTGAGCGCCGTGCTGGTGAGGTATTGCAGTGAGCGCATGTTGTCGCCGTGCTGACCAATCAAGAATCCGTTTAGGTGAGTGCTGGGCACATTTAGCTGTATGACCTCGTCGTCGCTAGTGCCATGCACCTCTGTATTTAGTCCAAAAAACGATAGCAGATCCTCTAGATATTTTTTACCCCAGGTGATTGCTTCGTCCATTGAATCGTTCATTATCGCCTCTTCTTTTTCTTTGGCTGTGGTTTAGACACAACTTCAGCTTCAGGAATTTTTTTGACGTTTTTGCTTGGTTTATCGGCAATCTCTTCCATTTCTTCTTCGTCTTTATTGAGGACAATTGATTGCTGTATGTAGGCTACAATTCCACCGACTAGCCAGTAAAGGCTGAGGGCAGAAGCAATACTGATGGTGAAAACAAAGATCATTATTGGTAGCAAGAAGCGGGTGCTGCGACCAACTGCGGCGTTTACCTCGGACTGGTCGGCGGACTGGCCACTACCGGCACCTTTTAGGATGTCTCGCAGGCTGCGCTGGTTTTCTTCTTTGGGCATTAGCTGAACCGCTGTGAAGTATTGCATTACGGCGCTGCCGGCCACAATCATCATGGCTGGCCAGTAGATGCCACCACCCTTGTTGACTGCTGCCCTAGACAGGTCTACTACGCCGAAAAGTGTGTTGTCTACAAGATGAATGTTTTTGGCGATGTGCTCCATCCATGACAGGCTTTGTACGAATGGGTAAGCGAACGTGATGATTGTTTTCGGATCGACAATTATCTTGTGAAGCCCACTATATAAGCCAATTAATACGATGAACTGCAGAATAAGTGTTGGGAAGGCAGCCAGTGGGTTGATTCCCCGCTCTTTATAGAGCTCCATAAGCATGGCCGACTCTTTGGCTCGATCACCCTTGGTTGCCTGCTTAATCTTTTTGATTTCGGGCTGAAGCTTGCGCATCGCCTTGGTCTGATGCAGTTGCTTTTTGACTAGTGGCCAAAGCAAAAGTCTAATAATTATAGTGAATATGATGATGCTGAGGCCGAAGTTGTGGCCAGGAATCAAGGCATATATTGTTACCAAGAGATTGAATAGTGGCTGTACTACTAGGTCGTTAAACATAAGTTTTTTGGCTCCTGATAATAGTTTTACTTTGTAATACTATACCACGAAAACTCCCGGCTTACCGATGTAAAAATTATGTTTAACAGATGCTTTATTCTGTGGATTTTTGCAAAAGCTCGTCGATAACTTTTTTGAGCTTCTTGTCTTCTATGAGGGCTAGTTGATCACTATACACAGTGAACACCAGGTCTCTTCCGGGGGTTTTCTGCAAAGGAGTGGTCCTGACAGCTTCGTATATACGTCGGCGAATTCGGTTGCGCACAACTGCAGATTTGCTGACTTTTTTGCTAACTACTACGGCAACTCTAAAAGGCCGGTTGCTGGCTCGATCGGCTACTTTTAGGCTGGCGAGGGTGCCGCGGTAGTTTTTGCCGCGCTGATATACACCCTTGATACTGCCGTATCCATGAAAGCGGTGTACTTTTGATAGCATTAGAAATTTCTCTTTGTTTAAGGTTTTTTAGGCTGAGAGTTTTGCTCGGCCCTTGTTGCGGCGTCTTTTGAGCAGGTTTCTTCCGGCTTTTGTAGACATTCGCTTCAGGAATCCGTGTTCTCGTGCGCGTGAGCGCTTCTTGGGCTGGTGTGTTCGTTTAGGCATTTCTTTCCTCTACTTAGTTTGGTCTGTTAGTTTGCTTCTAAATATTGAGTACAATTATAGCTCGTTATCGTACTTTTGACAATGTTTAGCCTCAAAAAAGGCTTACTTGTCCACTATTTGTTTAGTATTATCCACAGTTTTATAGATGAGGATTTAGCCTGTGTATAAATCGGCCTCTGTTTGTTAAATTTTTAAGTTTTTTCGGCAAGTTAAATAAAAAATCTTTTTAAATGTGTGGAAAACTTCCCTTTTTGCAGGTATATTAGAAGCAACAGAGAAAGGGATACAGGTGCAGCAGGACACTTTATGGCAAGCGGTACTAGGAGAGATTGAACTATCTGTTTCCAGGGGTAATTTTATTACTTGGTTTAAAAATACGTCGCTTGTTAGCCATGAAGAAGGTGTCGTTGTGGTTGGTGTAAACAACATCTTTATAAGGCAGTCGCTAGAGAAAAAGTATTCCACCCTACTCACCGAAACTTTGGAAAAAAACGGAATCCAGGTAACAAAAATTGAATACAAAATGGTTGCCAGCACTGCTGAAAAACAGGTTGCTCACCAAAAAGAACCGGTTAACGTCACAAAGCCTGCCGCTAACTCGCTTTCAGTTAATGCCGACTCTGGCGACAACAACTCTTATAGCGGAGACGGTTCAAGCGTATTGTCCCATTCTTATGGTCAAGGTCTAAACGAGCGATACACATTTGATAACTTTGTGGTTGGTGACGGCAACGAACTAGCTTTTGCCGCCTGCCAGTCAATTGCTACTCAGCCAGGCACAAAATATAACCCCCTGCTTCTATATGGTGGCGTAGGAATTGGTAAAACTCACCTAATTCAAGCTGTTGGTAACGCAATTGCGGCAGCTGACCCTAAAACTAAGGTCTTATATATATCGACTGAGCAGTTTGTGCGCGAATTTGTGCAGGCCTTGCGTAATCGAACAACGGCGGCCTTTGCTAGTTACTATCGGGCAGCCGATGTCTTGATAGTTGACGATATCCAGTTCATCGCTGGCAAAGACAAGATGCAAGAAGAGTTTTTCCACACTTTCAACACCCTGCATCAGGCCAATAAGCAGATTATTATGAGCTCCGACAAGCCACCTCGCGAGATCCCTACCCTTGAAGCCCGTTTGCAGTCTAGGTTTGCAGGTGGCATGAGCATTGACATGCAGATACCGGATTTCGAAACTAGGTGCGCGATTATTGAGACCAAAGCTCAAGCTCACGGCACTGCCCTAGAACCAGAGGTAATTGAATATTTAGCCACCAACGGCCAAAGTAACATCAGAGAACTAGAAGGCGCGCTTAATCAGTTGCTAGCCTGGTGCGAAATGCGCGGCATTGAACCTAGCATGGACCTAGCAGCAAGCTTACTGAACGTCACTAAATCTCGACCTAAACACTTAAGTGCCAAGCAGATAATTGAGCGTACCGCCCGCCATTTCCAGATACCAATGGAAGATATCGTAGGGCCCAAAAGAGATAAAGACATAGTTGTGCCGAGGCAAGTAGCCATGTATATGCTGCGCAACGAGCTACACCTGAGCTTCCCCAAGATTGCTAAAGAACTGGGCCGCAAAGACCACACCACCGCCATCCATTCAGTAGAGAAGATTCAAAAGGAATCTCAACTAGATCCTTCGCTCAGAACTGCAATTTCAGAGATCAAGGAGACCCTTTATGCGTAGTGGATTAGTAGTGGTTAGGCTTGTTAAAAGCTGTGAACAACTTGGTTTGTTATCCACCGAAATTAAAAAAATATTAAATACGGTGCATAACTTTATAGGTTTATGCGCAGTCTTTACAAGTTTTGTGCAATCATTTATCCACGGCCTTTTTGCTATATTTCAATCTGTTGTTAGCGACCTTATCCCCGCTTTACACAGCACCAACAACAAGAATAAATTTAAAATTAATTATTTAGCTACTATTGAAGGAGTGTCATTATGAAGTTGCAGGTAACTCAAGAAAACCTAAACCGGGCTTTAGGATCAGTAGCCCGCGTTGCTAATAGCCGCGGCACCCTTCCCATCCTGGCTAATGTACTTATTAAGACCAGTAATAATAGGTTGAGCATCTCTGCCACCAATCTTGACATCGCTATTACTCACTACATTGGCGCTAAAGTTTCAGAAGAAGGATCAATCACTGTCCCTGCCCGTTTAATGCAGGATTTTGTAAATAGCCTACCAGGTGGAGTTATTGAATTAGATCTTCAGGAAACCAAACTAAATGTAACCACCGATAAATATAAATCAGTCGTTAATGGTATTGTGGCTGATGACTTCCCTGTTATGCCAGGAATTACCAGTGGCAAGAAGTGGTCTGTAGAAGGCACAGTATTTAAAAAAGGTTTACAGCAAGTTGTATTTGCAGCTTCTAGTGATGAAACTCGACCAGTTCTAACAGGTGTATTGTTTAAGACTTTCGATAAAAACCTATGCATTGCAGCAACTGACAGCTACCGCTTAGCAGAGAAAAAACTAGCCAAAAACTCTGAAGATGTTGACCTACTTATACCTGCTTCTTCAATGCAAGATTTACTAAGAGTTTTGGGTGATGGAGATGATGAAGTAAAAGTGACTCATGATGAACAGCAAGTACTTTTCCAGGTGGGAGACGTTGAACTGGTTACAAGACTCATTGATGGAAAATACCCTGATTACCGCAAGCTAATTCCAGAAAAATTCTCTACCGAAGCAGTACTTAAGCGCGGTGATTTACTAAATGTCACAAAAGTATCAAGCCTGTTCGCCCGCGAAAGTGCTGGCAGCGTAACTATAGAAATAAGCGAAGAACAGCAACAATTAAGTATCCGCTCGGTTGCTTCCCAGCTAGGTGAAAACACAGCAACCGCTTCTGCAAAAGTTACCGGCAGCGGAAGTATCACACTTAATTCTAGATATCTTTTAGATGCTTTGGCGGTACTCAACGGTGATTCTGTAGCCTTTAGTTTTAATGGTAAGCTCGAACCTACACTTCTGAAGGACCCCAAAGCCACTGACTACCAGCACGTTATTATGCCTCTTAAGAGCTAAACAGCTACAATTAAACTATGATTACCGATATTCACCTGCAGAACTTCAGGTCTTATAAGGACTCGTCTTTTGACGTTAGCCCGGGGGTGAATATTGTGGTTGGCCCGAATGCTAGTGGGAAGACTAATTTACTAGAAGCCGTACTGGTTTTGTGTAAAGGAAGCTCCTATAGAGTAGGAGACCAAGATTTAGTAAGTTTTAAAAAACTGTGGGCCAGACTTGATGCTCATATGACCGACAGCAGCCTTAGAACAGTCAAGATCGTAAAAGAACCAATAGCCAGCAAGAACTATGAGATTAATGACAAAAACTATAAACGGCTTAGCCTCAACCTAAGCTTGCCTGTAGTTCTTTTTGAGCCAAACCATCTGCAGTTACTGTCGGGCAGTCCGGAGCGTCGCAGAAACTACCTAGACGAGCTTATAGAGCAAACTGTTCCTGGATACGCATCCGCAGTTCGGCAGTATAAGCGGGCCCTTGCCCAACGCAACCGTCTACTAAAAAACCCAGGTCCAATTAACGAAGATATGATTTTCCCTTGGAATGTTCGGCTAACCCATTTAGCGGGCCAAATTGTGCGTGAGCGAACTAAGCTTAGCGAACTAATTAACACAAAACTACCCAGTATTTACACAGGCTTGTCGCAGTCCAAAACAAAAGTATCAATAGAATATCTAAACACCTGGCCAGCCGACGTATACGAAACCAGAATGCTCAAAAAACTAGAAGCAAACCTAAGTACAGACAAAATGCGCGGTTTCACTTCTACTGGCCCGCACCGCGAAGATTTCATTATTAAATTCAATGAACGACCCGTGCAAGAAACAGCATCGCGGGGCGAAACACGCAGCGCAGTACTGGCACTAAAAATAATAGAGCTCCAAATCATCCAGGAAGCCCGCGACCAAACTCCCCTACTACTTCTAGACGACGTATTCAGCGAACTAGACGGCAAACGCCGCCACGCCCTAACCGACTACCTAGAAAAATACCAAACCTTCATAACCACAACCGACGCCGACCTAGTCGTCAAAAACTTTGCTCGCAAGTGTAATGTTATTGCTTTGGTTTAATCACCTTGCTGGAGATTTAAGTAATAAGACTGTGAGTCGAAAACAAGATTATTATTTTTGTCATAAAGCTTCATGCTAACGTCATCATTAAATAGTGATCTTTGCGCCGTGGCGTTATATGTTTTTTCACCTACACTGACTAAGAAATTGAAACCAACAAAATCGCTAGTACTGTCTCTGCTACGAGGCCCAGCTTTAACACTAGATGAATATATTTGGTCAGACAGTGAATTCTTGTCAAAACTGAAGAGGTATTTTTTTATTTTCTCTGTTTGAGGGTACGATACACCTATGTCTGTCAAATAGTTTATTCCCTCAAAGTCAACTAGGTCAATTGAAGGCACTCTATATTTTATAAGATTTTTAATGTTTACAGACTTTACTTCTTTAGCCGACAGCTTTACACGGCTTATATTGATTGTTTCACCCTTAACAGCAACAATTTCGTAATTTCCTCCATATAGCCTAATTCTAGAGGCTCCCCTTCCAATATATGATGCAGATTTTCCGTCTTTAGCTATAAAAAGGCTTACCGATTTATCTTGTGCTGTTATATTCAACAACCCAGTCCTTTGTGAAATGTATAGGCCTTCTACTATAAAATACATAAAAATGCCGAACACTAAAATTAAAATCAACGAAACTATCTTTTCCGCAATAGCCTTTTTCTCTGGATTAACTACCATAAACACCCCTACTGTACAGGTAGGTACCTACGCTAAGTGGCAGTGACTCGAGTGTACTCTCTGAAAATTGAGTGCCAGGACCCATAACTACAACAAAGACTCCATTTATTTTTTTCATAACTACCGTCGCCTTATTCTTACCGGGCACAGATACTAAAGTGGCAGCAGCCCAATTACCATTTTCAAGATATTTGAGATTCTCCAGAGTGTAGTTTTTTCCGTATATAGGCAGCTTGTCGAATTTACTAGACTCTTGGTAAAAAATTGGCACCAACCCCAATTCGGGTGGTGCTGGCTTCAACTTAAGTACTCCTACACCATTTATTAAAAACAATTGAATCAGATATCCAGCGAGGATCAGTAATAATGAAGAAAACAATTTTTTCAGATTTTTTGAATCAAGCATAATCTTTATTATATACGTAACCACACCTATTTATATTATCCACCCCAACGAAATGCAGAAACCCAGGCACTAACACTGCTTTGGCTGGGACTAGTTTTTCTTCCTGTCTGGTGTGATCCAAAGGTATTAACTTTCCCGTTACTCACGCTATCTACTATTTCGACATGTCCTGGGTGTGTAACAATGTCTCCCGGCCTGGCTTCCGACACATTAACCTTTTTCCATTTATCGGCGTCTTTACCTTGCATTTCTGAGTTATCACCTACAGTCCAACTTGCTTTAAAACCAAAAGCATCCCCTACGGCAACACCTACTAAACCGCTGCAGTCGGTGGCACAAGGACCTTGGTTGGTAGCTGTACTTTTTTGTTTTTCTTGATTTATTTTGTCAGCAGGGCAATTTTTCTTAAAAGTATCGTAACCCGAATGCCCTCCTCCCCATAAATAATAAATACCAT
>Ga0194038_1000176_pt1 | contig 27187 bp, 27 predicted proteins | sample JunL226m_MetaG_FD_148630 | JGI IMG/M metagenome (GOLD analysis project Ga0194038, IMG submission 148630) | Anoxic zone freshwater microbial communities from boreal shield lake in IISD Experimental Lakes Area, Ontario, Canada - Jun2016-L227-6m | ecosystem: Environmental > Aquatic > Freshwater >... | reverse complement strand
CCCAGTACCAACTGCCTTTAAGAATGCACGACGACGACTTTCTTCAGGAAACAGAGCCTTTACAAGGCTCGCCTCAACAAAATCCGCACTCATTTTCTCTTCATCAATCTTTGCGGCTAAATCAAGAGCGTGTTCTGCATCAGATGCATGTTGTCCACAACTACAGCGACTGCTAAATAAGGGTCTATCAGGGTCAAAGGGGCGATATGAATTCATTGACATCTCCTTGGGTTTGTTTTCTTTAATAAAACTGATAACCCATTTTGAATAAGACGTATTGCCCCAGCCTGGCTAGATGCACCAATGAAGCTCTGGCAAAAAACCTATGCACTAAATTGGTGAATACCTATTTTTGATTGTCCATAGCAAAAGTAAGACCCATCAAATCATCAGATGCATAAAATTGACGAGAGGATGAATAGGTCTCCAGAAATAAAGCCCCAAAATGGTGCTTAGTATTGAATTATTTGGCTTCAGAACATTAAAAATATCGTTAGTCGCAAGTAAATAAAAGAAAAGATCCACTTTTTAATGCCATTGATATGACCTTAATAATGCGGAAGATGAGTCTTATATCCTTAATGAATTAGCTCAAGCCATGGAGATACAAATGGAGCGAAAGTTACCCCTACCCCCCTTCACAATGGAAACAGCTATTCAAAAAATTAGAATGGCTGAAGATGCATGGAATACTCGTGATCCTGAAAAAGTTTCTTTGGTTTATACCGAAGACACCGTTTGGAGAAATCGCGCAGAGTTCCCAAATGGTCGTGAGCAAGTAAAAGAATTTCTTCAGCGCAAATGGGCTAGAGAATTGGATTACCGTCTAATTAAAGAGCTTTGGGCCTTTACCTACAATAGAATTGCAGTGCGGTTTACCTATGAGTGTCATGATGACTCAGGCAACTGGACGCGGAGCTTCGGTAATGAAAATTGGGAATTTAACGAAAATGGCTTTATGATGCGTCGCTTTGCCAGCATCAATGATTTACCAATAAAAGAGGTAGAAAGAAGATTCTTTTGGCCGCTTGGCAGAAGACCAGATGATCACCCAGCTCTCAGCGATTTTGGCTTCTGACTTATTTTTCCCAAATACTCCAGTTAAGAGATGGCGGTGAAGGCTGAATCCAAGAGATTGGATATTTTTTTACGCCAAAGCCAAGTCGACTCCATATGCATGCGACTGCAAAAATAACGCTAACGCCCACCATTACAGTCACCCCTAGATGAATGAAGCTTGCATGGGCTTGGATCATGATTAATGGATTTGCGCCAGCGGGTGGATGCACACATCTCATGATTAATAAGAGTCCTATAGTGATAATCAAGGCAACGATGTAGACCCAAAAATCATCCCCAAATAACTGATAAGCCAATATACCTACCAAGCTACTAATCAGATGCGCTCCAAATACTGCTCTTGGCTGTGCGGCAGGTGCAGTGGTAAGAGCAAATAAAAAGAGTGTGGTTCCACCCAAAGAGGCCAATAAAAGTGGAGAGTTCGCTTTTGTAATCCATAAAGCCAAAGTGATCGCCACAGAAGATCCAATCAAAACCCAAAGCAAACGCAGTATTAAAGTTTTCATAAGTTGATGATAGACATAAAATATCCAGATCCTTTAATTAGTGGCAACTTTAAAAATGAATTAAGACAATATCAGGGGGTAAATGGCACATTTAATGCAGTAGGTGACTTGCTAGGCTGCTTTAATTTTGAATAGTCTGTTGTGCAGTCCGTGAGTGAACCATAGAATACCAGGCTGCGTCTCTAAATTTAGTACTGCTTGGATTAAAAAAGCTCGATCTTTTTAAATGCTTACTTTATATGCTCCATATGATCTATTGAATGTGGCGCCTTGTACCCTAAGATACTTGGATCAACCATCCCAGCAATCATGGCGATGTGTCCGAAGATTAAGAATAAAGCAACGCAAGTGGCATGAATCTTCAACTTGCCCATTTGATCTAATGCTTTATTCACTAAGCCTAGCTCTTGGAAAGCAATCCAAATTAATGGTAATCCTGCAATCACATAACTACCCACGGCAATTACATCAATCACCGTTCTCCACTCGCCTGCTTTGGTGATTGGAATGACCGCATGAGTTACGATGTAGTAGATGATGCCGATGAAGTAAAGCCCAACAACAATGCCGGAAAAGCGATTGAGGCCATAAACTACCCCATCAAACTTGCGAGTAAATAGAATATATAACTCAGTAATTGCTAGCGTTTCTGCCAAAATAATAGGTAGAGCCATAAAAATAATTAAGTTCCAAGGCTGATTTACCGCCAATAACTCCATGTAGTGAGTCATATTCATTTCATTTCTCCTTATCTCAATTATAAGGATATAAACGACTTTGTATTTTGAGAATCAGGCGATAAGATCATCAAAGTAAGAAGCTTTAAAAATGGCCTTAAGGTATTGTAATTTTGTAATGACATTACTTCGCTGTGATATGAGAAAAGCCATTCCAGTGTTTAGCAGAAGTGGGTACAAAATCAATATATTTGGTTTTTATTTCACCGCCAGGTGGAACAAAGGCTGGTGCCTGAACGCCAGCAGGTCCTAATAACTTCACGAATTGATAAGTAGCACGCAAATCAGAGTCAGAAACCATGTGCAATGTAAACCAAGGCATAGGAGGTCTAGCCTCTAAATTTTTTGAAAAACTAACCCATTGATCCTCAGTTAGGCTCTGCATTAATAAACGTAAGTTTGCAGGATAAGAAACGCCCCAGGGCCCTTTGTAGCCTATTGAATTTCCAGTCAGCCATTGACTAGTTGGAATATTGCCGCCTTTTTCTGCATAGCCAGGTGTATGGCAATCATTACAGCCTGTAATCCTAACGATGTATTCTCCACGAGCTATAGCTGTTGGAGGTGCACTTTGTGCAAATGCTGTTAGAGAAAAACCAAGCCCCAGCAATACTGCAATCAATTCTTTGTTCATACTTCCAACCCTTATATTATTTACTATCAAAATCTAGAGCAGCAGTCTTAGCAAGAAACTAAGACAGCCCGGAGAGATATTGGGTTCATTCTACATAGGGCTTGAGATTTAACAAGACGTGTTTCTAAAGATAGTCAAGATTAGTCAATTGGGTCAAATAATCATGGTATTTTGGTATTAGCTCATCGACCAGCGGAGTCTTTGTCCTGGACGGCAAGATTTAAACATGCGACCTCAGCCCTAAAAGCTTTAAAAATGAGGTGCATCGTTTTTAGACTACGGTCACTGCTTGCATCATTCCCATATCTTCATGTACCAGCATATGACAATGCATAACGTAAGGCCCCGTGAAATCAATGAAACGCATTCTAAAAGTAATTGACCCTGGAGTTTCTGCTGATCCGCCAGGTAGCGCAACGGTATCGGCCCAGTATGGCGTGATCGCAACCCCATTTATTTTAGTAACCCACATTGGATTAACGTGAATATGGTAGGGATGATAAACAGCATTCATATTCCAAATCGTCCATTCTTCTACGCTATTTAATGGAATCGTTTGGGTGGGCGCATCTATTGCCTGAAATGGATAATAAGTACTTGGGTTATTCATTTGACCCGGTTTGCCATTGACACCCGCAACCATCCCTGAGGTCTGAGCTGCAGTTCCAACAGTAAATGCAGTGTTCTGGATCGTAGTAGCGTCTGTGTTGTATACCCACTCGCTCACATCAAAGACCGCAGGTGGTGAATTGCTTGGATTTGGTAAGAGAGTACCTGCATTACCTGCTTGTGTTGTTAAGGTAGTTTTTGTTGCTCCTCCAGAAGACGTAGGTGCAAATGTATTAGCTACCAATCGAAAAACGATATTGCGCTGTACCCCACCCCCTGCTGCAAGCTGTGCATCCGTAATGGGATCAAGAAACTTGGTGACCGGAAATGGAGCGCTTGGCAGCGTCATAGCAACTGTAGATGATTGCACAATGACAGTAGCCAAGATATCTTCTGGTTGACTTCCGCGATTGGCCTGTTGAATGCTTAGGCTACGCAGATAATACGTCCCCGGGGCGCCAGCCTTAATCGTCACAGACGAACGATTAGCAGCCGCTAGAACGATACCTTGCGGTAAGGTTGGACTTGGATAGGTAGGCGCAAAAATTGGGGAAGTATAGGTAGGACTGCCATAGGCATCAGAGGTATATTGATTGAATGCATGACCATCCAGACTTAAATTGAGAGAATTAAATACTTGGGCATTAATAAAACGCCACCGCTGAACTTCACCACTTTGCATCACGATCGTTGGGCGCCGTACACCATTAATCAATACAGGAGCAATATTCGGGCCTGCTGGATCATTTAACTGTGAAAAACTCTCTAGCAAGCCATTAGCCACTCCATATGATGTGGCTGGAACAGTGGTTTTAGCGTAATAAGGAGCCTGAAATAAAAAGATTAACTCTTTAGCAGCAGCCATCTCTGGTACTGCATCTACCGGACCTCTAATCATAAGAGCGCCTGCCATAAAGCTAGCCAACTGCATTGCACTAGATCCATGAAAATGGGGGTGATACCAAAAGGGTCCAGCAGGATGATCAGGGCGAATATCGTATTGATACTGACGATCTGGACCACCTGGTGTAACGCCTTCGCCTGTGTGATCCATCACATAGTCACCATAGAGGGGAATGGCTTGATCAAGAATGCCAGGCCATACATGAAGTCCATGCGTATGCATATTTGTATTATTTGGATAGCCTAGAAAAACAGGATTACCAGCGATGGGAGTTGGGTTAGCAGGTAAATGATTGACCAACTTAATGCGCAGTCGATCACCCACATTTAACATCAGTGTCGGCCCACAAATAGTCGCCTCACTATTGCCCACAGCAAAGGCTCGTAAATTAACATTAGAAGTAGAGCTCGGTGTGCTGATTGCTGAACCGGCAGCAGTACTTCCTAAAGCAGTATTGAGATACTGAGCGGTGAGCGTAATGTCTAGCAACCCTTTAACCGATTGCAAAACTTGGGGTTGAACAAAAGTCTCCAAACTTGCGCTACTACTGCTACTGCTCGAACCACCCCCACAATTTGTAAGTAACGGTGGAACCACAATTCCCGTTGTGATAGTAGCGCCAACGCGCAAGAAATCACGACGAGATTGGAAATCTTCTTTATCTTGGCTCATAGTCACTATCTTTTAGACAATCGTTAGAAAAGAGAATGGTTCTGCTTGCTTTGCTTGAGCTGATCCAATTTGACCTGCACCATTCATTCCCCAGCCAAAAAGATTACCTGGTGCCGTAGCAACTGCATGCATCTGTCCTGCTGCAATTGCACGGACTCCAGATAAGCCAGGAATGCGGGTTGGATGATAGCGATCAACTAAATCATTTAAACCCAGTTGGCCAAAGCCATTCCAGCCCCATGAATAGACATTGCCCGTATGTGATAGCGCTAATGAAAAATGCAAGCCTGTAGCTACAGCCTTTATTCGCTCTGGCATCGTCAGCAGTACCGGACTTGCGGAGTACATTTTCTTTTCCATTCCAAGTTGTCCTCGGTTATTACTGCCCCAACCATAGACTTTGCCTTGGTTCGAAACTGCTAAAGCGTGTGTTGCGCCAGCAGTTACCTTATCAATCCTCACCGGTAGAGAGATTGGTAATGGAGTATTAACAGTATTTAAATGCCCTAAGCCCAGTTGCCCAGCAGTGTTACCGCCCCAAGAATAGAGCCTACCATCGCGTGTCAGAGCCAACATAAAACCTTGCCCAAGAGCAAGATGTTTTATTGGCGGTAAAGTGATTACAGGACCAGGCAAAGAGTTCAGTATCTCGCTTGGCCGCCCAAGCGTTCCGTTAGTGTTCAACCCCCATGAATGGACTGCGCCAAGCCGATCAATGGCAGCAAAATGAAAGTCACCTGCCACTATGACATCTACTAAAGAGATCCCTGCAACCCTTTGTGGTTTTGATGCAGCAATCGCATCTAGTTGACTACCCATACCAGAAGCACATGAACCCCAAATTACCACTTCATGTTTATTTGTTAAACCAAGGCTAACGCCATGCCCAGCAGCAATTGACAAGAATTGAGATTGAGAGCTCACCTCACCTGGGTGTGTAGGGGGCACTATTGTGCTACATACATCAAACGCTGTATTTAACTGTCTACCGCTACCATCGCCGCCCCAGCCCATTACTTTGCCAGAGCTCAGTAAGGCGAGAGTGTGGTCTCGCCCACAGCTGATGCTAGCGATCTCATAAGCATCAATGTTCACATATTTAGACATTTACTCTCATTATCTAGGCCCTAAGATTGGACTGAGTTCGAAATCTAGGGCGGTAGTCTTAGCAAGATGCCAAGTCAGCTCGGAGAGATGTTGGGTTCATTCTACATAGGGCTTGAGATTTAACAAGGCGTGTTTCTAAAGATAGTCAAGATTGGTCAACTGAGCCTAATAATTAAGGTATTTTGACCTTATCTCGGAAATGAACTAGTTTTCCTATTCAAAAAAAGCTTTGTAAGCCCACGAAACAAGAAGAAGTCGCTTAATTTGAGTTGATGGGTATGCAATATAAAAACTATATATCGACTTAAAACGCTATATAAGAGAGTAAGATTTCAGTTACAAGAATGTTCTTTCTTGTCAATCACCTATTGAGTTAGACAAGGAGCATTAAAAATGCAAAATTCATTTCTTAAGGTTTTATTTAATTGCTCCATTGTTATTATTGGCTTGATCACTCCACCTTTAGTCTTAGCCCAACAAAAAGAAAGTGCTCAAGTACAGGGAGAAAAACTCACCCGCTTATGGTGGGAGAATATGCAATCCAAAAATATTAATGCGGTCGAAAAAGTTATTTCACCAAGCTTTCAAAGCATTGGGAGCTCAGGGATAGTTGGTCGTGAAAAATTTATTTCAATAGTTAAGAATTTAACCCTAGGTAAATATACTTTGAGTGACTTCAAAGTACTTCAGTCTGATAATGTTTTAGTTATTTCTTATGTTACAAGCATAGCAAATGAAGCAGTTTATGGAGTTGAACAGTCTAATAAGCCGCCTGGTCGTCTTGACGTATGGCAAAATAATTCTTCAGGTTGGCAAATTGTGTCTCATGCTGACATCAGTCCTGCTAAGCCTTCTAAGCTTAATGTCAAAAATTAACAGAAACTTTTACTGAAGATATTGACTAGTATTAAAAGATGCTTTCAAAGAAAATTTATTGTTTGAACCGATAAACTTATAAGTTAAACAATGTGTTTAAGGTGTTGAGATCAGTCAAGTAATATGCACCGAAAACTTCAGAGTCGGTCAGTTGTTATTGACAATAACTTCGAAATTCTGCCGTTCGGCTACAAAGGCTTCTATAACGATAGGATCAAACGCAATAGCACTCTTTGACACAATTTCCTGATAGGCATCTTCAGTAGTCCAAGCTTTTTTATATGGCCGGCTGCTAACAAGAGCATCAAATACATCGGCTACAGCCATAATCCGAGCTTCAATAGGAATGCTCTCGCCTACCAGCTTTCTGGGGTAACCTGAACCATCCCATCTCTCATGATGATACCCAGTGATTTTTAATGCGGTTGCTATTAATTCAGATTCGTTATCTTCCATTTGGGCAGCGAGCAGAATCGATTCTCCAATCATAGAATGCTGATTAATCTGCTCTCGCTCATCCGCAGTCAATTTACCATTTTTTTTCAGGATTTCATCTGGAATGCCTACTTTTCCCAAATCATGAAGGGGTGCTACTTTAAATAATCTTTCGATATGTTCATCAGTCAATATTTCGCGATGATGCCCCATGATTTTTAGTCTCATAGCCAATACTCTGACGTATTGTTGAGTACGAATAATATGGTTTCCAGTTTCGTTATCATTGGCAGATGCTAGGGCATTTAAAGCTCCAAGCATCTGATTTTCCCGTGCACGTATTGTGTGTTTAGCAGTGTCTAATTCATGCTGGTATTTATTCATTGGCTCAGTCACAGACCACTTTACGACCGGTATCATAATCAGCACTAGTAATCCCACATCAAGCGCTGCAACCAAAAGATTTGGTAATGCCCCAAAGAAAGGTAGCGAAAACATGATCAAAGCTTCACCAATACAGATACTGACAATTAAAACTAAGTTAAGCCGTTTAATTGGATTGGTTTTATTGAACATCAGACTGCCTTTATCTAAGAGGGTCTAGAGATCCATAAAAGACTAGCTGATCACTAGATCATCTTATACCCTTTAATAATCTTGCATTTGAATATGCACTGCTTTGCTTGAAAGCAGTCTCATGTTGGTTTAATCAACCAATTAGCCCTTGGCCTGCCTAGGACAACTAGGACAAGAGGCCACCCACCAAGCTCATAGTTAGACCCAAGAGAGTTGCATTAAAAACAAAAGATAAAAGACTATGGGTTGTCACTAAGTTTCGAATTTTCGGTTCAACAATGATGATATCGGCAGTTTGACAAGTCATACCAATAACCACTGAGAAATGAAAAAAGTCCGAGTATGCTGGGTTTCTAATGCCCATAAAAATTAATGGCGGTAATTCAGGAGGCTCTTTTAAATGAGCATAATAAGCGTGGGCGTAATGCAGAGCATAAGCTGTATGTAATACCATCCAGGAAATAGCGAAGGTTATTCCTGTCATCAATACCCCAAGTATTCGATCCTTTAATGGAATTTGATCCACACTTCCCACGTGAATAAATATAGCAACCAAACTCACTGCGCTCGCTAATAAAGAGATAATATAGATGAGCAACTGACCATCATCTTGACGGGCACTCAGATGAGATATTTTTCTTCTATTGAAATACTGCATCATCACAAATACTAAAATAAGATATGTTGCGGAGCCTGCACTCCAAGCAATCAAAAAACGAGTTGAGAGATGATGGCCTGTAAGGAGAAAGTAAGTCGCGACACCAACAAAAATGGCGTATAAAAGCCTAGGCTTTGCTTTAATTAATAACCAGCGAAAATTTAGAGACTTATCTTCCATCGGAAGTAAATAAAGTCCTGTACCGATAGACCATATTGCGTAGGCGGCATTTGCCCAATAACAGCTCATGCCTTTTGAAGACCTGACGCCCAGTTTGATTGGGGGCCTCTACCCTCATTAAAAGAATCACCTGTTAAGGTCTTTCGCTTAACAGGTGAACTTGATAAAGATTAAACACCGGTATCTTTAATATGTACTTGAAGAAAACTTAACCACCATATGTTTTCATTTCATCTTGAGTTAAAAACCCGTCACCATTCACATCCAATTTATTGAAATGTCCTTCGGGTATCTCATAGGCCTTAGCCTCGTCTCGAGAAACTTTTCCATCGCCATTGGTATCAATTGCTTTGAACTCTTCTGGAGAAATTTTTCCATCGCCATTAGCATCGACCTTAGAAAACCATGATGGTTTGGCCTTATCTGGTCCAGAACCACTTTTCATGCCATTCATCACAAAATAGGCGGCAATTGCCAATACAACCCCAATAATTAAAACCTTTGACATTTTCATCGTCTCATCCTTTTTTATATTTATAGAAATACATCTGGTTAATTTCCCATACCCAAAATCAAAAAGGCAAAAGGAAGGGTTTTATTGCAATTAGAATGCCAATTAATTTGATATTGGTCAAATACTTTATAAGGTATTTTTATTCAAACCTAGGGTTAGCCCTTGCACCATTACCAAGGCTTATTTTCGAATGTGGGCAAGCTTGGCCGCAGGATTTGCATAGCTAAAGCTATTAAATCAGGTTTTTTCTGCCATCTCATCACCCAGTACTATTAAGGCCAGGCCCCAGCCTAGGGGTTAGAAGCTCAATGAATGTCTTTAAGTCGTCTAATCAGTGTCAAGTACGTACCCAGGGCAATGACAGCAGGCAGAGCTAACGGCCCAAAGCGGCCTTGCGGGCGCTATTTCCTTGTATACGTTTCTGCTGATGCAAGTGCAGCGACGTCATCTTTTCCGCCCGCTATCAAGACATCACCGTTTAATAAACGTGTTTCGGTATGGCGCCAGCGAGGCACCGTCATAGATCCTGTAGCAGTAAATATGCCTGTTTGGGGATCATAAAGTTGCGCTGCTGAATATGCTTTCACCGTATCGTATCCACCGGCTATCAGAACTTTGCCGTCAATTAGTAATGTTCCTGTCTGGCGGCCGATCGCATTGAGCAAAGAGCCTGTATATGAGAAGGTGCCAGATTGTGAGTTATATAAGATAGCAGATGCGAGGGCGCTAAAGTTTGCATCGTATCCACCTGCTATAAGTACTTTTCCATCAAATAAAAGATTGGCCGTTGGATAGCGTCGAGGTGTGCCCATCAAACCAGTAGCACTAAACGTACCAGTAGCAGGATCATAAATTTCTTGCGCATCTAGTGTGACTCCGTTATATCCACCAGCGATTAAAACTTTGCCGTTATTTAGTAGGGTTGCAGTTTGATTGCGACGTGAGGTCGCTAAGGATCCAGTGGGTGAAAAGGTGCCGGTAGTGGGATCATAGAGTTCAGCACTCGCAAGCGGAAAAGAATTGTCATCGATGCTGTACCCACCAACTACAAGGACCTTGCCGTTATTTAACAAAGTTGCCGTCGAGTTAACGCGAGGAGTACTCATAGAGCCAGTAAAGGTCCACTTGCCGCTTGATGGAGTGTAAATTTCCACTGAGGCAACAGCGATACCATCGGCACCTTGACCACCTACCACCACAATACGTCCATCTAATAGTCCCGCCGAAGCTGCAGCAACGCGAGCAACCGACATAGATCCGGTTGCACTAAATGTTCGCGTTATTGGATTGTAGAGGTCAGCTGATGCAACAGTGACCGTCTCAGATACTGCTCCTCCCGCAACAAGTACACGCCCATCAGCAAGCAAATTAGCAGTTGGCATAGAGCGAGGAGATGACATCATGCCAGTTGCAGTGAATGTACCTGTAGCGCTAGATGACGTCGATGAACTTGAGTCTCCATTACCACCGCAAGAAATGAGGAGAGCCCCAGTAAGGGTAGAGAGAGTCAATAAGATAAATTTATACATATGAAACGCACTATTTAAATTCAGATTAGCTAGCATCACCCCATCGACTCGTCAGGCCTTTGGGGTGCCCAGCACTTATGCAGGAACTACGGTCACTCGCTGCATCATCCCCATATCTTCATGCTGCAACATATGACAATGCATTACATAGGGCCCTTCAAAATCAATAAAACGCATCCTGAAAGTAATTGATTTTGGTGCATTGGGCGTGCCATTAATTGGTAAAGCCTGAGTGTCAGTCCAAAAGGGTTCAACAGGAAGGCCATTGATCTTGATCACGTACATGGGGTTCACATGAATGTGAAAAGGATGAGAAATACTATTCATATTGAAAATAGTCCACTCCTCCACCGCCCCAAGAATAATAGTTTGAGTGGGGGCACTTGATGATTGAAATGGATAGTACTGACTTGGATCTGTAGTTGCAGTAGGTGTTGCAGGATTCACTGAAGAACTTGTAGCATTTGCACCAATCACAAAGGCCGTATTTTGCATTGTCGTTGCATTAGCGTTGTAAACCCAATTAGCCGCATCTGACCCGGCTGGCAATAGGTTGCTAGCCGGACTGCTTGTTATAGGCGTGGTTTTTGATGCCCCTGCTAATAAAGCATTGCTAATGGATCTAAAAATAATATTTCTTTTTTTACCACCAGCACTAGCAAATTCTTGATCCGTAATGGGATTAAGCAAACTCGATACTGGAAATGGCGCAGTAGGCATGGCCATATTGACTGTTGAATCAACAACAATAATGGTAGCCAAAATGTCTTCAGGCAAAATGGAGCTGCCATTTCCCTGAGCAAATTGCAAAGGCAGGGTTCGAAGATAATAGGTTCCTGGTGCGCCAGCTTTTACAACCACGGAGGCGCGATTTGATGCGGCTAATTTAACGCCTAATCCATCCCTTAGGCGCGCATCCGGATACTCCCTATAAGTTGAGGTACCCCAACCATCGGATGTGTATTGGTATAAGACATGTCCATCTAAATTGATATTCAGAAAGTTAAAAACTTGGGTATTCATTAAGCGCCACCTCTGCACTTCACCACTTTGCATCACAATGGTCGGGCGGCGGACACCATTAATCAGTACGGGCTGCACATAAACGTAACCATTATTGGTATTCCCGTTTTGCGGAGAATTGCCTGATGGATTATTTGCTATCTGTGAAAAGTTTTCCAAAGTTCCGTTTGCTGAGCCGTAGCTATCAGGCACGCTTGGGATTGCATAATAGGGTGCTTGGAATAAAAATATTAATTCTTTGGCAGCAGCCATAGCGGGCAAATCATCTACTGGTCCACGAATCATTAAACCACCGACCATAAAACTTGCTACCTGCAATGCGCTTGAACCATGATTATGGGGATGATAATAAAAGGGTCCTGCTGGGTGATTTGCTGGAGGATTGTATTCATACTGACTAGACCCACCCATTGGCGCTATCGGATTGAAGATATAGTCGCCATATTTAGTTTCAGGGCCAGGGAAAATTCCAGGAAATACGTGCAAACCATGCGTATGAAGATTCGTGGTGTTGTACTGCATAAAATTAGGAGTATTGGCGGGAATCGCAGCATTAGCCGGTAATGAGTTAACCAATTTAACCCGCAATTTTTCACCGCCTCGCAAGGATAATGTAGGGCCCGCATAACTAGGGCTGTTACTGTTATACCCATAGGCGCGAAGTGAGACATCATATGTAGTACTTGGGTCAGATGCTGCTAACTTGGTATTAAAGTAGGATGCGGTTAAGGTGATGTCTAGCAATCCATCTTTTGCCTCTAGCATCGGAGGCTGGACAAATGTTTGGCGTGGATCAACTGTACTGCTGCTTGTACTAGAGCTACCTCCTCCTCCACAAGCAGTAAAAATAGAGGGGACGACAACGCCCGATGTCATGGTTACGCCATAGCGTAAAAATTCTCGGCGCGTTAAGTCTTCTTGGTTTTTCATAATAAGTTAGCCAATTGTCAAAAAGGGATTAGGCGTAATTTGCTTCGTTTTGGCTACACCAATTTGGCCAGAGGAATTATTGCCCCAACCAAAAATTTTATCTTTGCCAATAGCAGTAGAATGCATTTCTCCTGCAGAAATAAATTGAATTTTGGACAAATTAGGCACTAGAGTTGGACTATTACGTGCCTGCAAATCATTTAGGCCCAATTGGCCAAAACCATTCCAGCCCCAAGCATAAACTTTTCCTGAGCTTGAAAGCGCTAAGGAAAAATGCATGCCAGCCGAAACGGCAGAAATACTTTCCGGGAATGAAATAACTTGGGGTGTTGTAGAGTAGCGGACTTTATCATTTGCAATCTGCCCATGATTATTACTACCCCATGCATAAACCTTTCCACCCTCAGTAATAGCTAGAACATGGGTGGAGCCAATAGCAATATTTTTTATAGGGGCAGATAGTCCCACTGGCTCCGGAATTAATACCGTCTTAAGATGCCCAAGACCTAATTGCCCAGATGAATTAGAGCCCCAAGCATATAACCTACCATTGTTGGTTACGCCGATCATAAATCCATCTCCTAATGCTACATTCCTCATTGGAGGCAGAGATGCTACAGGTCCTGGAGGCGCATTTAATTGATCGCTATTTCTTCCAAGGGCGCCATCAACATTAAGACCCCATGTATGTATTTGGCCAGAAGTATCGACTGCAGCAAAGTGAAATTCACCAGCGGCTAGTCTAGCAATCGGAGGGAGTGAATCTAACAACATGGGAGTCGAGTCTGCAATAGCTCCATCCCCACCACTAATTCCGATAGCGCAAGAACCCCAAATAAAAACTTGCTTGCGATCTGATAAAGCAAGGCTGACACCATCACCGGCAGTAATAGCGGAAAATTTAACAACATCTTTAATCTCAGATGCGCTAAGGGTAGGTGAAATAGTGCTACATATATCAGGTGCATTAGTTAAAACGCGACCACTTCCAGAGCCACCCCAGCCCATTACCTTGCCAGACTTTAAAAGCACTAAGGTGTGATCTTTACCACCACTGATCGATTGAACTTCATATACGTCTTTTTTTAATTTTTCCATAATGGTCATATAGTAAGCTATGCTCAAAAAATGGGGTGATATTTTTAGCAGGATGCTAAGTCAGCTCGAAGGTCTATTGAGACCAGTCTAGCCTAGGTCGGCAAAGATAAGCAAGTTCTTCGTGGAGCACATTAGGAATTACAATGCTTGGTCAATTGAGCCTAATAAACAAGGTATTTTGATACGATCTCATTGGCCAGCCGGGCCTTAGTAACTTTAAAAAGTGTTAAATCAATAGCCTCCTAGCTTCAATCAAGACTGAATATGCGATTGGGCTTTAATTCACTAATTACAGATAGTTGGTTTTCTATTGGCAAAAAATGTTTTTTTCTCAAAGGCATGAGCCAGCTGCAAAACACCAAAATCATCGCGATGGCGTCCTACAATTTGAATCCCTATTGGCAAACCTGAATTGGTGAAACCTGCTGGCACTGATATAGCTGGGTTTCCTAAGGTACTAATTAAATAGGCCGACTTTTGCCACTCAATATAGGTATTCATTTTGATCCCATTAATTTCAGGTGGAAACTCTTGATCAATTGAAAAAGGCGCTACCTGGGAAGTAGGCAAGACCAAAAATTCATACTTTTTAAAAAATTCTCGTAGACGGTGATAAAGTTCAGTTCGCTTTGCTTCGGCCCTAACCAATTGAGGACCAGTAATCTGAAGGCCTTGTTCGGCATTCCATATCACCGTATCTTTTAACTGCTTGCGATATTTATCTAATAAGGGGGTGACTCGTAATTCTGCTCTCCAGGCGCGCCATAATAAGAAAATTTCATCAGCATCTGCAATATTAGGCTCATCATTTTCTACCTGACAACCGATTTCTTGAAAAATTGCTCTGCTTGATTCAACAACACTGGCGACTTCAGGTTCAACTGGCAATCCACCTAAATTTGCACTAAAGGCAATTTTGCAATTTTTAAAAGATTTCTCTAAAGGCTGCAAGAAGATATCACCTGGCGCCTCTAGTGAAATAGGCGACCTGTCATCGGGTCCCGACATTGCTGCCATTGCCAAAGCAAGATCCTGAACGGATCGCGCCATAGGGCCAGCCACAGTAAGGCTATACCACCCCAATGATTCGGGCCAAGAAGGTACCCTTCCAGGTGAAGGTCGCATACCCACAATATTACAAAAACTGGCAGGATTTCTTAGCGAACCTCCAAAATCTGTACCATCAGCTAGCGCAACCATGCCGGCTGCTAAAGCTACCGCACTTCCGCCAGAAGAACCCCCGCAGGTCTTACTTAGGTCATAAGGATTCAGGGTGGGTCCAAAAACGGCATTAAATGTTTGGCTACCTGCTCCAAACTCAGGAGTATTCGTTTTCCCTAGACTAATTGCACCAGCTTTCTTTAAACGTTCAACTGGCAGAGAATCAACCTCAGGTACGAAATCTTTAAAGGCCAACGAGCCAAAGGTAGTTCTTACCCCACGAGTTAAGAGCAAATCTTTATGGGCTACTGGCAATCCATGCAATAGACCGACGTTGGTATTTTCTTGGATTTTTTGGTCTGCAATAAGAGCCTCAGCCATTGCAGACTCAGCTGTCAAGGTGACAATCGCATTTAAAGTTGGATTTAAGCGCTCAATCTGATCAAGATGAGTTCGAATCACTTGCTGAACTGAAATCTTCTTTGATCTAATGAGTTTGGATAGTTCGGTAGCGGATATAAAACATAAATCGTCATTCAGCATTTCGTTATTGCTCTCTATTTATTAATTTATATTTTTCATCACTTAGATAGAGCATCAAGGACGTAATAATTATTCCAATTGAATATTTAAACGCTTATTAAGCGCTTTAAAACGAGCAATATCGGAATTTATAAATGCGGCCATCGCTTCAGGACCTTCATTCACAACCTCAAGAGATTGCATGGCCATTTTTTCTTTAACTTCTGGAGTACTCATTACATCAGAGACTGCTTTTGCTAGTTTACTGGTAATCGGTTTCGGTACAGAGGATGAAATGGCAACTCCATAAACGGTTAGATAGCGAGCTGAAGATAAGCGCAGTTCATCTAAGGCTGGAGTATCTGGCAGAAATCGTGAGCGAGTAAGAGAAGTTACTGCTAAGGCTCTTAATTTTCCCGCTTTGATTTGAGAGATGGCTGCAGGAATTGTTTCTAAGCCAAAATCAACATCACCCCGTATGATCGCGAAAATTGAGTCGCTGCTTCCTTTATATGGAACTTGCTCAATATCTATTTGCGCGGCGCTTGCAAAAATTTCTGATGCTAGGTGCGGTGATGTTCCTGGCCCATAACTGCTATATCTTAGAGTATTGGGCTTCGCTTTTGCTTGAGCAATTAGCTCAGATAGTTTTGTATATGGCTTATCAACTGACGTCACTAATACCAATGGAGTAGAGACTGATAAATTGATTGGATATAGATCTTTTTCAACGTCATAAGGCAAATTAGCCTTCAAGGCAGGTAGTACTGTAAAGCTACTATTAGCTGACACTAAGGCTGTGTAACCATCAGGCGGAGCTCTTAATGAAGACATGACTCCAATAACAGTAGAACCTCCTGGTTTATTCTCAATAATGACTGGTTGACCCAACTTAGCAGGCAGATTTTCTGAAAGTACTCGAGCTAAGATATCTGTTGCGCCACCAGGCGGAAATGGCACTATCAGAGTAATCGCTCTATTGGGATAAGTTTGAGCCATCAATATAGATGACAGCAGTAGCCCAAATATGCAAGTAATAAACTTAATATAGTTATTTGATTTCATATCATTTCCAAAGAATTGCCCACTCATCAGCTGTCATCCTATATGACTTGATCATCTAAGCCAGCTATTTAAATCTTGCCTGTTTCATTCTAAGTGCTTTATTGGTAATTTTGTCGGTTTACCCGACAAATCCTAGAATTCCAATAGGGCAAGCTACGCCCTACCGCGGCACTCCATAAGATGGGCTAGCTTGGTAGGATCGGGTCAATGAAGCCTCTAAACTAGCTTTGAAGGTATTGAGATTTGGCATGGCATATGCCCCGAGATTATTGGATGAGGTCCCCATCAAAACTTAAGCAAAGTCCACTCATTCAGGTTTAGCTTGTTATCCTTATTCTTATCAGCAGAGTCAAAGTTGATAGGAGATACCCCTATCTTCTTAGCCTCATCTTTTGAGACATATCCATCCTTATTTTGATCCGCAGTAACAAATGATGGCGGTAATTTAGGCGCATCTTTATTCGTTGCAGAGGATGTTTGGGCCCCAGATATCAATGGTGCCAAACAAGTGATTAAAAATAAAGATAATTTGACTGGGTTCATTGTTGACTTTCATAAGTTAAATTCATCATTACTGATCCTAGGGCGATGGGCTTGGCAGAACGCTAAGTCAGCTCGAAGGTCTGTATGCTTTATTCTATACATAGTGCTCTGGATGTAACAAGGCGTGCTTCTACTGATAATCAAGATTGCTCAAATCAGAAGAAATGGATTTATTTCAGGAAAACGAAGGTAATTACAGCCCTAGCCCCCCAACCTTGTGGTCCTCCTGGAATACTACTGACGTTATATCGGGGTCCAATCGTGAACTGTATGGGCAATTTATCAACTTGTACTAGCTTGGATAGGTCAAAGTTCACTGGAATTGAAGTCCGATGTATATCGTAGTTATAGTTTGATTGAGTGTTTAATGAAAAGGTCCAGGCGCTGGGCGTCACATAAGATATAAATGGCTGTGCATAGAAATTATTAGCTGTACCAGAAGTTGCAGTACCTCCCATGCTCCAAGACTGAAAAGCCATTACCCCATAGGTCCAGGCTCCCTTTTGATTGACAATAACTCCATTTACTCCTGCGCCTGTTTGCAGACTGCCAAATTGACCACTTGATTGAGCAGGAGAGGAGAGGTAAGGCCCAATACCCCAAATCCAGGACGATTGAGAGTATGGGACATAAAAAGTTTCTAATTGAATATTACTGAGCCCAGCGCCGTTATATCCATTGACATTATTGAGTCGTTCTAAAGTCACAATCGGCCTAGTAATAATAGTGTCTCCACCGCCTACATTAAAGGGGATGACTGGCTGAAATAATAATGTTTGATCTGATCCAGATTGGTTATTCCCGGTACCTCGATCATAGTTCCACTCAAATGGAACGCTAACTACATTAGAAATAGGATTGGCCAATTGCTTTGCAATATCAGTGCTACTTCCCTCAGGCTCTGTAGATGGCTTGTTGCCTGTCTGTGCAATAGCAATTTCCATCGAATGGAAAAAAATCAAAAAGCTGATGACTGCATTAGTATGAACTTTCATCAATAAGAAATGCTCTAATACCAACTCATAAAGACCCAACTATTATTTTTGCAATGGAATAAGAAAAGATAGAGGGTTATCAAAACTTAAAGGTTGCTGACAATTGTGGCCCCTGGAAGGTAGTCTTTTGTAAAAGGCCTTGCCCGTTAGTCTTTGAGGTGTCCATATCGTAGTACAAGCTGCGATATACCAATGCAACATCTACCCACTTCTCAATCGTTTTACCAATACCCAACATGGCTTGCCAAGTAACATTAGTAGTACCACCCCCACTCCCGATATCAGCATAAAAAGGGAAATACCAAGTGGTGTCAGCAAGACGATAACGACCTTTAAATCCAACTATTGGATCAGCAGTAGACATGGCTTTGGAGTCGCTGAACGCAGGAGATCCCGTTAATGTTAGGTTTATTGTCGAAGTTGTTCCTATCCAGCGCCCTCCAACTAAACCATCTACATAAGCATTTTCATTTTTGAGTACTGTGTAGCTTACTGCAGTAGTCACAATGGTATTTTGCACTGTCGATTTGTCGGCAAGGCTTATCTGGACACCTGGTTGAGGGGTAACAGGAATAGCGCCAGTTTTTTGTAGCGTTGCACTCACTACATCGGCTAGGATTCCCCAATTACCATAGTGGGCCTCTCCAGAAATCATTGCACCAGATTTAAGATTGTGAAGCACATTACTAGCATTTTGATCGACAGATTTAATATATTGGTCGTTATAACTGAGAGTAGATGCAATTGCAGGCGCCCATAAGTATGGAGTTAGCTCAAAACGCCATTCATCTGAAACTTTTGGGATCGGTGTGGTATCAAGCTGAGCGTAGGCAGGTAATGCATACAATCCCGCACATACCGAAATAATCCATAAGATGCGTATAAACATAGGCATGACTAAATTATTAAAATGCTAATTCGCACCAGTCTTGCAAACTTTATTGAGCTGCTTACAAATTTTTAATATTGAATCTACCACCCCTGAAGTGCTGGGGTCTTGGCTTTGAGGTGCAGCAGTAGCAGAGATCATGATTTCAGATGATTTATCGCTTAACGGAACTACACTTAATGAGGCACTTTTATTTCCTTCAGAAACCTTTAATTTTAAATTTTGAGAGTCTTGAGAAACAATGGTGATGGCTTGATTTTGACTAACCACATTGACTGCCGTTGAGTAAACTTTGTTCGCAGGAGCATCTATGATGACGGTTGCAAATTGAAAGGCTGGTTTACCATTCGAATCATCCTGAGTCATCTGATTGATGCGCCCAATGACATGACGTGCAGCAAATGCCCATTGTGCATGCGCCGATTCGGAAAAAAAGAAGCCAGCCAACAATATTAGAAGTAGCCTATTGCCCAATGAGAATGTATCTTGCTTCATACTTCACTCCTATTCATTTGATATTTGATATAGCCTGAGCCTAATTTCTATCCGCCCATTGCACCAATTTTTGGAGCTTTGTATGGGTCCATAGCGGGTACTGGATTACCTGGGTCTTGCAGATTTGGAATCAAGTCGTTAGAAGCGCCCCCAGGAACACGTCTCATATTTGGATATTTAATAATAGTTTTATTGAAATCTAAAATAACTGGGCCAGTTAAGGCAGCCGTCCACCCATTATCTTGACCAGAAAAACGACCTGGCGAGCTTGTAGGATTACGAGTAGAAACAGAGCCATTAAATAGCATGTCATATTTTTCAAATGGGTCCATTGTCAAGTTATAAACTGCGGGCAATCCCATATTCAATTCTGGTCCAAGCCAAGTATCTTTAGATGTGTATAGAGCCTTCCATGCAATCTTTAGATCTGGTGATTTTGCATCACCGCCAATATCTGCGCGAACCCCCCCAAAGCTTTCGCCGCTAATATAGATCCAATCATTGCGAACAGAGTGTTTGGTTTTTCCAGTGACATATTGGCTGTTATCCATGCCATCGAAGTAAATCGGCTTGCCATTGTTATCTTGGTATTCACCTCTTTTTGGTGGATTTATTCCAACCAAGGAAGCTGTGGTTGGCCAAATATCTAAATGAGACATCATTTCAGTCAGTATTTGACCAGAGGGTACTTTTCCAGGCGCCCATAAGATACCGGGAACGCGCCAGCCAGCCTCAAAAGCCGTACCCTTTTCTCCACGAAATGGCGTTGTTCCTGCATCTGGATAAGCATCTTGCCAAGCCCCATTATCAGATGTGATGATCACAATAGTATTTGGTGCCTCTGCCCGTATAGCATCCATGATTCGCCCAATATTAGAGTCCATCTCCAAAATGGAGTCTGAATAATTACCTAAATGGGTTTTTCCCCTAAATTCTTTTGCAGGATTTGTAGGGTTATGCATCTTCATGAAATTCACGTCCATAAAGAAAGGTTTTTCGCCCTTAGCATGCTCTTTAATATAGGCAACTGCTGAATCGGTTTGACGAACATCAAACTCCGCTAAATTGTCATAAGTAATAAGACCTTCTCTATGAGCCTTCTTGCCAGCCGATCCACTCCACTCATATAAATTGACAGTCTCTTGGTAGTCTTTCCAGAAGGCTTCGTTATATTTTGGAAACCAAGGATGCATGTTGGGCGATAAATCAGAGTAAGAATAAACCCCTGGATAGTAAGCTGCGAAGTTCTTCATTTCATCAAACCCATGCTCAATGGGATACATGTCAGGCTTATCACCTAAATGCCACTTACCCGAAAAGTATGTTTTATAGCCATTTTTTTTGTAAAACTCTGCAATGGTTGGCGTTTCCTTTTTCATTCCATTGAGATCACCTGGCACTACAACTACAGAGAGTGCTGTGCGAATCGGAATCCTACCTGTCATAAATGATGCGCGACCAGCAGTGCAACTTGCTTGGCCATACCAATTAGTAAAAAGTGCGCCCTCTTTGGCCACTCTATCGATATTGGGGGTCGGATGACCTAAAGCAGCGCCTCCACCTGTATAGGCTCCAAAATCATTCCACCCCACATCATCGGCCATTAAAATTACTACGTTTGGCTTTTGATCTGCCACCGCAATGTTTGCCGATGAAAAGATAGCTAAAACAGCTAAGATTTGTAGTATTAGTTTTGTATTCATTTATAAAACTACCTCCATCGGTATTATGGTGAATAAGCTTTCCCAATTTGGATTCGTATCAAAACGAATCGTTGAAGGATCTATAGCCTTACCAAAATGTGAGTAGGGAAGATTTAGAATGAATGCGAGCATTGCTACTCCCTCAAGAATTGAACTGTGTTCGAAATCTGGGGCGGTAGTCTTAGCAGAATGCTAAGGCAGCTCGGAGGTCTGTTGCGAGCAGTCTAGCTCAGGTTGGCAAAGATAGGCAAGGTATTTATAGAATTTATTATGAATAGCGAAAATTGCTCAATTGAGCCTCATAAACAAGGTATTTGGGTGAGATCTGGAGGTCCAGTCTACACTTTGGCCTGCACAGCACGATTCAGACGTGCGAGTCTTGAAACAAAAAACCCCAGCGTAATAGCCAGGGTTTATGTTTAATCAGTTTTTAGGATTCATACGATAGAGCAATAACAAATCATTTCTTCCTACAGGCGCAGCAAGATTAGTCTCGATATCGGCTAAGAAATTTGTAAAAGCTTCTGTATCTTCAAGGGAGGCTGCCTGCTCAGCATTCTCCCAAATTCCAAAGCCTTCAATAACGTTCTGGGCTTGGTTACCGACGATGATGACATCATGTAAATCTGGATGCCCCGCCAGTACCTCTGAAGCAAACTGATGATAGCGATCGCAAACTTTCTGAAAAGAGCCAGGCTTAGTTTGAAGTGAGAGGTGTGCAACGTGTTGCATATTTATTTCCCTTGTGTTTGATTGCTACAGTTAATATTAAGTTGCCATTAGGAACTTTTACTTAGCTGCTTGCACTAAGTTAGTCCAAAAAGCAGTTATATGAGTTGATAGTCAGTGCTTAGAATTTGTAACCAAGGCCCACTAAAAGGTTATAAGCATTAGCACTTGGGCTAATTGAATCAGTCGTAGCTTGTCCATTAAGCAGTAATTTAGATGAATTTGTCATTGTTGACTGGCGATAGCCCATGTAATTCAATTCACCAAACCCATATAAACCACCAGTAATTATTTGCTTATATCCAACTCCAAGAATGTAGCCATTTAATGATGAAGATACATTGGAAGATGAATTGGGGTCATTTCTTTGGAGACTTTCACTTGAATAACCCAATTTTAAATAAGCTAGGCTTTCCTTATTAATTTGAAAAGCTGGTGCTATGTAAACACTATATCTATTTGAAATTTGATAGGAGGGCGATTTAGTAGCATAACCTACGCTAGAGTTAGTAATCGCACTGGTTGTTACAGTTACTGCTGAATAATCAGCCGCTAACCCTAAAAGAAATTGTGGATTTAAAGAAAAGTAATATCCTGCACCCAATACTAGCGGCATATTATTACTTGTTGCATTTCCACTAGTTGTAAAAGCTTGAGAGCCTGTTGAATTTGATAATGTTGGTGCTGTATTGGAAATAGTATTTTTTTCATACCCTGTAGAAACTTGCCCAAAGAAACCTTCAAAACTACTCTGGGCAAATAATTGGCTTGAAAATAAAGATAGCAAAGTAATTAATATGATTTTATACATAAGACTCCAAGTCGTTTAGTAATATTCTAGATCTAAGGTAATAATTTTAGCAAGCATTTTAGATCACCTAAAGAGATATTTAAACAGTATATTTAAATTTCAATCAATTCCTATGAATGATTAATTTCTAGGCCTTGTCCCTAAGGCCGATATGGATAAATGCTTATAGCTGAAAATAACCTAACAATAATATCGGATTGGCTAACAAAATCCATTGGTCCTAGGTTAAGATAAAGACGATGATATAAATATAGCTAAGTACCCTCTTGAAGCTTTCATTTTTGTTGAAGTAATTTGTCAAAGTTATTTAAAAGGTAAAAATATGACTATAAAAAAATTCTTGGCCATTGTCGCTATTATGTTTTCTAGTGTTGCGTATGCACAAACAACACCCAATCTTATTGGCAACTGGGAAGCAGTATCTGCTGTGAGTGCATCAGGTGGAACAGAGGATAAACAGTCGCGTCTAGTTTTATCTAATAAAAAAGACTCAGCTATCATCAAGCTGACGATTTCCTCTCAAGATGGCGGAGCTTTCCAAGGCGAAACATCCTGGCGTGATGGTTTAAAAAACCTTGTAGTAGGAGTATTTCATAAAGACGGAAAAACGCTCACTTTATCCAGCGATGTAGGTGTGGGTACAGGATATGTTATTAATGATGAGATGGAATTTTGTAGCGCTAGTGTATTAACAACTAAAAATAGAGCGAGTTGTACTCAACTTAAAAAAGTGAAATAGAGAATCTATCATAGGGATATCTATCAACTAAAGAAGGTGTGGGTGGATAAAACTGAAATTATGATGATGATCAAATTGAATGTCAGGATCCATAAGATTGCCCAAATTGGTCAATATCTGGGCAACTGACATTTATAAATCAGGCATCTCTTTTTTATTAGATTGCTATCCTAAAATAACATCGTAATAAGGATGCTATATGTATCTCTTTCGATCTAGTCTCAATTGAATTTACTTCTTAAAGATACATTTGGCAGGCTCAGCTATTCCAACAAGATCCTTCTCATTTGTATAAATTGTTTTTTCTTTACCATTTTCCATTGTTATTTCATATTTCTTTGTAAATAATATTTCATTGGGAGTAGCAGACTTATCATCCCAATCTTTCCAAAATATATTTGAATCTTTAATATCTACTTTCATAATTTTTCCACTATAACCAGAGGCAAACATGCCATTGGTAGATGTGAGTCCAAAAAAAGCATCTTCATCAAGTGGGCTACCAGATTCTTTAGCTTTTGCAGCCAAAAGACTGATGGCATCTTTATTTCCCCCACCCTTAATTAATAGATTTGTAGGTTCTATTTGAATAGTTTTTAAGTCAATAAGCGTGCAATTTTCAACACCACCTACCAAACTATATGTGCCTACTATCTTTGCATCGCGCTTGCCACAAGCACTGATAGCAATTAGGCTAGCCACCAGAAATACTGACGTAATAAATTTCATTTTTCTTTACCAGGTGATGTTGTAGCAATAACTCAATGGGATAGGTTATCTAACTCACGTAGTTACATAGAATAATTCTATTATTCGTATTCTCAGGCTAGACGCTTAATGACTATTACGCCAAGGAGGAGGATTTAAGCCTCCATTCTTTCATAAAATCATTATTACAATAAGTTAGGAATAACCCTGCTTCATTTTGGGACTTATAGTAGTGGTACTAAGCAATAGCAGCCTTCAAAAATGTAGGTTTGACTAATAAAGCCGAGAATCATCCAGGATCAACTTTAGCCCTACTTGAGCATTCCATAGCATAGATAATTTTGCTCGGAAGTTGATCAATTGACTACTAAATAATTTGGCTTTTCATTATTAACAAAATACTTCAGTAGTCGAAAAATACCTCAGTAAAACGGGATAAGAAAGCTTAGATGGCTATCCTAAAATAACATCGTAATGTGGATGCCATCCTCATCTTTTTCAATCGAAATATTTTCACTGCAACGTTGCGCTAACTTAATCATTTTCTGGTTTTGGCTTAATATTTCAGCAGTAAATCCTTTGATATTTTTAGAGATGGCATGTTCTTTAAGGCGGGTTTGCATGACAGTGCCTAAGCCAGTACCCTGCCATTCTGGATGAACGATAAAAGCGGTTTCAGCTAAGTTGGTAGAGTGATCTATAAAGTAGCAGGCATGCCCAACAATCACGTCGTTTTCGCGTGCACCCTCAATGGCAACAAAAGCCATTTCATTATCTGAATTGGTATTACAAAGACGTTGGTTTTCTGCACTAGATAAGCCTCGAAGATCATGAAAAAAACGTGTATAGACATCATTACTGGGTAACTTATGAAATAGGTCTTGGATTTCTTCTGCATCGGTTGTGACTGCAGGTCGAAGTAATATTGTTTTGCCATTTTTTAAGGTAATTGTGCGCTCTTCTTCAATCGCATAAGCACTCAAATTTTTTAAAATCTGATCTTGGGGTATGTAACCCAGACGCTTGCCCTCCTCAAATAACCAAGGCTTGAATTTAGGATGTGCTACATCAATTAAGGCGAGCGCCCTCTCCCGTATTGATTTGCCATGTAGATAGGCAATACCAAATTCAGTGATGACATAGTGCACATCATGCCGAGCAATAGAAACGCCATCGCCTTCGTGTAGCAAAGGCTGAATGCGCGACATTTCATGATCACCACTAGTCGATGTTAAACAAACGATGGGTTTTCCGCCTTTTGAACGAGCAGCACTATTCAAAAAAGTTGCTTGGAATCCAAGGCCACCTATGAATTCACTAGAATATTGATCTGAACAGATTTGACCAGTGAGATCTACAGAGAATGCCTGGGTAATGGAAACCATTTTATTTTGTGACGCAATGGTAGCGGGATTTCCAATTTCATCCATTGGCAAGAAGTTAAATAAAGGATTCTGATCAAGGAGTTGATAGAGCTTTTGAGTTCCGATAGCAAATCCAGTGGTAATTCTTCCTGATGCATCCGATTTTTGACTTCCATTGACAATGCCTTTTTCAAGCAATGGAATAATGGAGTCAGTAATTAAACCTGAGTGAATTCCCAGATTTTTTCTACCTTCTAGGTGGTTTAGTACTGCACTAGGTACTCGACCAAGACCAATTTGGATAGTAGAGCCATCTTCAATAATTCCACTAATATATCGTGCAATTTTTTCGACTGTTTCGTCAGAAACTTCAGGATCCATGTATCGAACGGTAGAGCCCTGATACTCAATCAAGGGGGTGTCAACGGGGACAATTTTATTGATCTTATCAATGTGCAACATTGAACTACCCATGGTTCTAGGCATGTTTGGGTTAATTTCAGCAATGACTAGTTTTGCCTTTTTAACAGCAGCTAAAACTACATCTACTGAAATCCCAAGACTGACATAGCCATATTGATCTGGAGGGCTTGTCTGAATTAATGTGACATCGATTGGTAGTCTGCCAAGTTCTATCAAGTTCGGTAATTCTGAAATAGATAGTGGTACATATTCAGCTAGACCTTGTTTAACAGATGCCTTAATATCAGCGCCGACAAAAAAACTCTTATGTCGGAATTTTGTGATTGATTTACCGTCTGCGTCGTGAGGAACTATACCCATAGTCCAAAAATGCACTAATTCAACATCGCTAGGGGGGCTTTGAAGATTTTCTAGGGCACTCACTAGGGTTTGAGGGCTTGCGCAAGCAGTGCCAATAAAAACATGCTGCCCATCTTGAATTAAATGGGCAGCATGTTCTGCAGTTACGACCTTATCCCGATAGACCTCTAAATATGGTCTTGCTTCATCTTCGGGCATATTATTCTTTATTCAACGATGTTTTCTTATCCAACTAAGCTCCGCCTGGGAAAATTAAAGCCCATTCTTTTGCATCAACGGTGCCATTCTTATTTTTATCTGCTTTTTTAAAGTCAGCATCAGATACTCCAGCGGCTTTAGCTTCTTCTTTGGTAATCTGGCCATTGTTATCTTTATCAATAGATTTAAAGCTAGGGGTCTTTGCTGGTGGATTGCTTGGAGTTTGGGCATGAACAAAAAATGGGACTAGAAAAACAAAGGCGAATAATAATTTGAATGATTTCATGGATCGGCTCTCTTTTTTATAGGTTAAGAAAATATTCGAAATCTGGGGCGGTAGCTTTAGCGGAATGCTAAGGCAGCTCGAAGAAATTAAATTGATTTTGTCAGGATATTAAAATAAGTCTATTAGAT
>Ga0194038_1000174_pt1 | contig 27222 bp, 46 predicted proteins | sample JunL226m_MetaG_FD_148630 | JGI IMG/M metagenome (GOLD analysis project Ga0194038, IMG submission 148630) | Anoxic zone freshwater microbial communities from boreal shield lake in IISD Experimental Lakes Area, Ontario, Canada - Jun2016-L227-6m | ecosystem: Environmental > Aquatic > Freshwater >... | reverse complement strand
ACACCACAAAGCAAGATGCTTTTGTTGTTGCTCAACAGATTTATAAAGAAGAGGAATTTGTTTCTTCACAATTTGATTTTGACGAAAGGAAATAAAAATGACAAAAGAAGAATATACAATTGATGATTTGTTTGCTTCAGTCAACGATATTTATGAGCAATATGACATGGGCAAAATAGAATACCAAAACGCAAGAGAAATCTTAGTTCGTTGTTGTGAAGCGTTTATCACAAAAGATCCAAACAGATAAACAGATCGAAACGGAAGAAATTCCGTCTAAGTGTTATGCACTTACTGATGAGATCAACCAAAAGGAAATAATATGCAAACGATAGACTATAAAGAATACGAAATTTTTGTGTTCCAAAAAACATCAAGAACCAAACTAATTTCTGTTCATCATAAAACGTTATATCAATTTTTTGAATGCAGTTCAGTAGAAAAAGCAATAAAATACATTGATACATTAACACAACTAAAAGGAAACTAAAAATGACTGATTCCACTTACAACGGATGGACAAATTATCCAACATGGAGAATAAATCTTGAATATTTTGATGGATTTGAACCAAAAGGATTTGAAGATTTCAGCTTTGAAACGCTGATGGAGTATATTAAAGAAGGAGTTGAGGAAGATATTGCAATGGAATCAAAAGGACACGCAAAAATGTACGCTTTTGCTTTTTTAGCTGATGTAAATTGGTACGAAATTGCAACACATCTGTATAATCAAATTCACGAAAAAGAGGAAAACTAATCATGACTAAAGAAGAAAAGATCCAACAAATTGCCAATGAATTAGATGATATTTGGAATGACAGAGTTTTTGACATTCTGAGAGAAAATAACGAACTGATTAATTCTATGGAAGATCTTGATGAATACGTTGAGATCGAAACAGAAGCAATCCAACGTTTTGCAAAATCGTTGCTTGAAAAAGCATGAAGATATTTTTTATAGTGATCTTTGGTTGGATGGCATTAAATATTGCAATGAGCACTTTCCACATTTATTGGTGAATATATGAAAACAGCACCTTGCGTAGATTGTCCTTTAAAGTACAAGTGCGAAGAGCAACGTCTCGCTTGTACTCAGTTTCGCTTATTCGTAGAGAAGGGAGTTGTAATAACTGACACGCATAGAAATCCAACGCGAGCAGTTTATATTGATGTATTTTATACCGGACCAAAAACAGAAAGAAGACATGTACAAATACAAGGAGAAACAACATGATTGATTTAGAACCAAACGAAGTTGTAACGATTTTACGTGCTTTATTTTGGGAAGAAGAGAAGTGGCGTAATGTCAAGGAGGATTTCCGCAGAACAGATGAATTGGAAAAAGTTGCAGTTGTTCGCAAAAGAATGTCTAATTATCTGAGGCAGATCTCATTCACCAACAATTGCTAAAGGATCGATATGTACCGATACAAACTTGAGAGAAACTGGGAAGATGGAAGTGGCATGCTTAACTTCATCGGACTAAATCCATCAACGGCGACGGATACAGAAGACGATCCAACGATCCGTCGTTGCACATCAATTGCAAAAAGTATGGGATTTCAAGGTTTTTACATGACCAATCTGTTCGCAGCAAGAGCAACCGATCCCAAAAACTTGCTAAAGTTAGATGATCCAATCGGCAGCCAGAACAACGAATTCATTTTGGAGCATGCTTTGAAGTCTGATTTGGTCATTGCTATGTGGGGAAATTACGGTACCTATCTGCACAGAGATAGGCTAGTAAAACACCTAGTACCGATCCTACATTGCTTTAAACTGACAAAAGAGCACAATCCGCACCATGTTCTATATTTGCCACATAGTGAAACCAAATCTGTAAAGTGTTTGGTATAATAGATCCAACAACCAAAGAAAGGAATCAAAATGATTAACGAACACCAGAAAAAAATAGCTTACGCTGAGGGTTATCATTCAGGCATGATGACAGAGCAATTCGATAATCCGTACGATGATTTTGAATTACGCGTTCAGTTTAACTACGGATATCGCACAGCAACTGAGCGTATCGATTCATTGATTTCCAACAACTTACAGGAGTACGCATAATGCCAAGAGAATCATTAGAAGATCGTATCAATTACGAATTAGATAACGACTACAATTACCGCAATAAAGATGCCATTGAAGAGGCAATCTTGAATGATGCTCTGATGGGAGAACATCTTGATGCACTCGCAGCAGCAATGAAAAGCGGATTGCTCGAAGATGTTGGTAGAGCATTTGCTACAGCAGTTGAAGAATATTGCGCTCGTAGAGCAGAAGACAAAGCAATTAGTAGTCTTGAATTCTATTAAGGAACCAATGGAACAGAATGCTCTTTCAAGTTTTTTAAGGAAGTTGTACGATATAGAACCATTAACAGAGCAAGAAGAGGTTGAACTTGCAAAACGAATACAGAACGGAGATGAATTTGCTATAGATGAACTTGTAGAGCATAACCTGAGATTTATTCCTTATGTCTTAAAGAAAATGCCTCAATGGCAGTACAGCAACATCGCTTACGAGGACTTCATTGCATGCGGCTATGAGGCAATGCTGCTTGCTGCAAGAAAGTGGAAGCCTCAGAGTGGCATTAAGTTTGTTGGCTTTGCAAGATCATTTATTGAGCGAGCCGTTGTAAGATACACAGAGAACCATAGCAATACCATTCGACTACCATCAAACGTAATTGAAGAGATTAGAAGGATGAAGTACACTGAAACGCGATTAATCAAACAATTAAATCGTCAACCAACGATTGAAGAAGTAGCAATAACTGCTCGGTTAACTCAAAAACGGATTCGTCAGTTGCTTAGTTTTATTCAGTTACAACCATCGTCCTTAGAAGCAATGAATACAGATCACTTAGATGCAATTGAAGACGGAGAATAGTATGGAATTAACAGAAAAACAAAAGCGAGCTTACGATCATTTCATCCGCTGCAGAGATACAGTAAAGATAGTAAAGACAAAGACCAACGCTAAGCTGCCGCATGTTCCATTGAGCGATGTGCTGCGATGCGTTGATGTTGCGGGTCTAAATCATCCCATGTACGAACCAAATGAATTATGGCTTGAATATAAGGCAGCATTTGCAGCGTGGCTAGAAATAGCACCAGAGCGTTACGTAATGAGCGCCATAGCGGGTGATTACGGTAAACCAGATAATTGGGAGATAAAGAAATGACCAAGTTTATATTAACAGATGTATATGACGATAACGGCGATTTAGTCCGCATTGAGGCGCGTGATTCAGAAGGGCAGTTTGTAGTTCAAGCAGTATGGGATCCAAACGATGAACAGACTAGCGAGAATCGCGAAGCGTTCAGAGAATGGTTTTATCGGATTTTAAAACAAAAGGAGTACCAGGCATGAAGTATTTTCTAGTATTTGTATGGTTGTTTTTCTTAGCCCATATTGTTTCAGCACTAGCAAACGATACGGTGATCATTAACCAACCTGATGGCGGTCAGAAGGTTTGTATTATGCAGGGTGGTTATATAACGTGCTACTAAGAGTACCACTTGGGTACCACTTCCCAAAAAGAAGTAGTACCCTGATGGGGATTGACTCTGATGTCCGTTTTGTATGGTTGGGTACCACTTCTTTGCAAAAAGTCAAAGTTAGTGGGATCCTATAGAATTATCTTTTTTTTCTATATTAAAACTAATATAAGAAAGAAGTGGTACAAGTGGTACCCAACAGGGTTAACGCCTTGATTTCATTAAGAAAAGTTGGGTACCACTTCATATAGAAGAAGTAGTACCCAAGTGGTACCCAAGTGAAAGAAGTGGTACCCAAAGTAACTTTTAGTAATATAGAAACCGTTTCTTTATTACTTTTTGTTATATAGCAGTATTGTATAATTAGTCACGAGAGGAAATGACATGAAACGATTAAACGAAGCAACAAACACTTTTTACAAGAGCGGTTTCGTAAGAGAAGACGGTAAGCGGTTCTATGGTTACACCAAACGCTTACGCAAAGACGGGTTCTTTATCGAGCTATGGCTTAAACCAGAAGCGTACGCTGCCAATCTTGCAAAGAAGGCGGCCAAGCATGGACAGCAATAAGGTATGGTCTTATCTATTGAGGACGATCATGCAAGACGGTGAGATCCACTCGCCTCGCGGTAAGACCATACGAGAGATCATCAACGCGTCGTATACAATCGACATGCAATCACCTGTCATCACCAAGCAGTCACGCAAGATGGCTTACGGGTTTATGTTTGGCGAGGCAGCATGGATCGTATCTGGCAGCAATTGGCTCTCAGGTATTGCCTACCACATGAAACGCTACGCTGATTTCAGCGATGATGGTGTGTTCCTCAATGGCGCGTACGGTCCTAAAGTGGCAGAGCAATACACCTACATTGTCAATACGCTAATCAAGGACCCAGAATCTAGGCAAGCAGTGATGGGTATTTGGCGCGAACGACCAGCAGAAAGCAAAGACATCCCTTGCACTCTGTCGATGCAGTTCTTTATCCGCAATGGTAAACTCGATGCGGTAGTGAACATGCGCAGCCAAGATGCTGTATGGGGATTCTCATACGACATCTTTACATTCAGCCAAGTAGCAAACATGATCCGCGTGCTACTCATCAATCAGGGCGTTTCAGTGCAACTCGGTAAGCTGCACGTCCAGGTTGGCTCGCTGCACATCTATGAACACCACTTCAAAGATATCCCGATGTGGATAGCATGCACAAACCACACACCGGCTGCAGCGGACAGAGCTAAAGACCTCGCGTCGTTTGTAGGAACGCCGCATCAATTCATCTCAAGATTAGAGGAGTACGCTTATGAATTTCGCAATTGACCTTGATGCGTTTCATTCAAAGTATGGTTTTCATGATACGCCTCTGACGCCGTCGAACTTGTCGTTCCGGATTGACCTGTTAGAAGAAGAGCTCGCTGAGCTGAAGGAAGCGGTGTCAACAAAGAACAGCGAAGAGATTGTAGACGCACTGATAGACCTGATTTACATTGCGGTCGGTACGTTAGACCTTGCTGAAATAAACATACCACAAGCTTGGGCAGCGGTGCACGACGCCAACATGAAGAAGGTGAGAGGTATCAAACCAGGTCGAGAGCAGTCAGGCGGCTTTGATGTACTCAAGCCAGAGGGTTGGGTAGCACCATCTCATAAAGGGAATCACGGATGCCTGCCGACAATACTCGCCTAATTGCGGCTCACATGAAGGCAGCAGAAGCGTACGCTGAACTGTCTCATGCAAAGCGTAATCACGTTGGCGCTGTGATTGTCAAAGAGAATCGCGTTATCAGCGTTGGTTACAATGGCATGCCAGCTGGTTGGGATAACGTCTGTGAGGATGGACTAGCAACGCGGCCTGAAGTGCTGCACGCTGAATCGAACGCGCTGATGTTTGCAGCGCGAACAGGAACAGCAACAGACGGTTGCGATTTAGTTGTTACGCTGTCACCGTGCTTTGAATGCGCGAAATTGATTTTGCAATCAGGAATAAAAGCGGTATACTATAAAGAACAATATAGAGATCCATCAGGAATCTCTTTCCTAAAACAATCACAAATAAAGGTTGAACATGTCAAATAACAATGTAGCCCAGATCCTTGAGCAGCGCGGCAATCGCTATGGCACGTTTGAGCAGAACGCATTGACAACTCAGAGCTTGAAAGAAGTAATGCGTTGCAGTCCAAACTATACAAGTAATCTTTTAGCAAACGAGCACAAAGAGGCGCTCGATATGATCTTCCATAAGATTGCACGGATTCTCAACGGTGATCCTGACTATGACGACTCGTGGGTCGACATTGCAGGCTATGCGCAACTCGTCGTTGATGGGATCCGCAAGAATGGAAAATAAACCAATAGCATTGCCTGTTGTATTTGAGGCGATACCATTGTCAATTAAAAAGATTCCGCGGTTTGTAATGTGGAAGTACGTTGCAATTGGCAAAGGCGATACGCAGCGGTGGTCTAAGCTGCCGCTGCAGCCGAACCATTCAGCAGCATCGTCAACAGACGCAGTAACGTGGATTGATTACTTCACAGCTGAAGAGACGTATAAAAAAGGCGGCTTTGATGGTATCGGCATTGTATTCACAGGCGAAGACAATATTATCGGCATTGACTTAGACGATGCCAGAGAGCCGAACTGCGGCGCGCTTACACAGTTTGCGCATAAGGTACTTGACAACGTTAAAGGCTACGTAGAAGTCTCGCCGTCTGGTACAGGCATCAAGATATTTACTCGTGCTGATCTAGCGCACGCTCACGTCGACCATTCAATCGGATTGGAGATCTATCCCAAGTCAAGGTTCTTTACAGTAACAGGTCATATCATCGGAGAAGGTGATCTGCCTGATGAGCTCCAAGACCTCACAAAGTTTGTACCGGCGCGGACGATCAACCAATCAGGCGATCCATTAGCAAACTTCAATCCGCCATTAGAAGGCTATGACATTGCAAGGGTTGAAGCTGAGATCCTTTCAAAGTTCGATCCTGATTGCGGGTACGACGATTGGCGCGAAATTGGGATGTGTTTGAATCATCAGTTTAGCGGATCGTATGAAGCGTTAGAAGCATGGGAGCGTTGGAGTTTTGGTGACGGTTCAGTTGAGAACTACGTTTCAGGCGCTACAGATGAAAAGTGGCCTACGTTTAAAGGTCAAGGCGTTACGCTGCGCACGCTGCTGTTTAAGATATCGCAGCGCAATTTAAAGGTAGCGCTTGCTAAAGGCGAGGTTGTTCTTGACGATAAGAATCCATTGCAAAGCGCGCAGCGGTTCTTAGAATCGTTTTACGACAACGAAGAAGGTACAAGACTAGTACGCTACACTGACGACTTCTTTGTATATGAGAAGACGCACTACAGAATCATTGAGGAAGCAACAGTGCGCTCACAGTTGTATAAGTTCTTAGACAAATGCAAGAAGCAGGACCGCAAGGGTAACGTCGTACCTTTCAATGCAAACGCACCAGCGGTGAACATGGTTGTTGATGCGTTAAAGGCGATTGTGCACTTGCAGCAGAACATATCAGCCAGACCGCCGATATGGTTGGAAGGCTACGACGTGAACCGACCGCCAGCAGAGAAGTTGATCAGTTTACAGAACGGTCTGTTCCATTTCGAAGAGGCTGTGTTGCTGCCTCATACATTGGGCTTCTTTACAGAAAATGCGTTGCAGTTCAACTATGATCCAAAGGCGCAATGCCCTACGTGGTTAAAGTTTTTAAATGATCTATGGCAAGACGATCCGGATAGTATTGCGCTGCTGCAAGAGTATTTTGGCTATATTCTATCCGGCGATACGCGGCAGCAGAAGTTCTTAAATCTAATTGGACCTCGCCGTTCCGGTAAAGGTACCATCAATAAGATCCTTGTATCGCTATTGGGACAGCATAACATCGTGTCGCCTCAGATGGAAGAGCTTGTTGATTCCTTTGGACTGCAGCCCTGGTTAGGCAAAGTATTGGCTTCTTTTACAGATGCGCGCCTTATTGGGCGTGATAGCGCAGGGATAGTATCTCAATTATTGCGTATAGTTGGCAATGATCCAATCACGGTAAATAGGAAGAATAGGGAGTCTTGGCACGGTTTTCTGCCTACTAGGATCATAGTGTACTCGAATGAAGCGCTGCAGCTGCAAGAGAATTCAAACGCTTTAACAGGCAGGATGCTAGTCCTTCAGATGACAAATAGCTTCTTTGGACGTGAGGATATCATGCTCTCAGATAAGCTAAGCGAAGAGCTGCCTGGTATCTTTAATTGGGCAATGGAAGGTCACGCTCGTCGATTAGCGCGTCCAGGTGAGCGTTTTGTACAACCAGCAACAGGTCAAGAGACGTTAGACTTTATCTCTGAACTTAACAATCCTCTGATAGAATTCATGGACGACGTACTTGAGTTTAATAAGGATGCTGCAACAGAAAAGAATGAAGTGTTTAACTGCTACAAGCGATGGGCAACGCAGAAGAATATTCACCCTGGTACGGAGATGGCGTTCAAACGTCGCTTTATATCAGCAACGCAAGATCGTGGTGTAAGAACCTCAGTCGATCGTTCAAACAAGGTGCGCCGTCACGTTTATGTTGGTATTAAACTAAACGACGTTGCGCAAAAGTACATTGATTCAATTAGCAGTTTTGATACAGAGGAGATATTTTAATGACTGAACAAGAACAACTTTTCACATTCGCAGCTGCAGCCACAATGGGCTTAGTAGCAAGAGGCGCAACCCCCGCTGAGGTCCGCGATACAGCGTGGCAGTACGCGCAGTTTGCGCTGGCAGGTAAACCCGTTGAAGTGTATATCACACCGGAGGACTAATATGTTAGAAGCAATGTTAAAAATTTGCTGCATCGTTTTGGCAACCTGCCTTGTTGGTGGCCTTTTCTTAGTTGCGTTAGAAGTCATTTGGAGTTACATGCCATGACCGAGATTGGACTAGCGTTTATGATTGGCTTTATAGTCGGCCTTATAATGCGCCCAAAAGATAAAGACTTAGAAGAGCAACAACAAATTTATAACACAATGTATAAAAAGTACGCAGAAGATGTTCAGTATTACAAAGACCTGTGCAAATGGCACGTTGAACAAAGGAAAAGCAAATGACCACATTTACCACAGAAGATAGATTGCATGCAGGAAATATTCCATTAACAACAGAACAGATTGAAAAAATTGTAAATGATATTGCTGCAAACATATTAAATGGATGGAAAACGGGAGAAACAAAGGACGAGCTTTATGTTGCGTTTGCCCGGGCCATTGAGCGCGCTCATGGAATTGGCAACGAGCCGTATGAGTCCGACTATTTAAAAAGTGTTAAGCTGGCGGCTAAAGCAAACGAAGAGGGGTAACAGAATAATGGCTACTAAAAAAACTGTTTCTTTTGATGACGACTGGGCAGATGAGTTAATTGCCGACGGTACATTAACAAAAGAAGACGTTGACAGATTGATGGCGGGTATCATTGATATTGTAACGAATTGGGAAGATGATTTAAAACCGAAAGACAATAATGAAAAGCACTAAAAAGCTGCCGTATTACATAGCTGACACTGGTCACTTTGGTATTAAGATCAAGGTGTGCTTTTCTGATGCTGCATTTCAGCAAGCAGTCCGCGATTCAAAGATTACAACGCGCCACAATGCGCTAGATGTTGGGTTGGCAGAGTCGCACTTCATTGAGCAAGAAGGCACAACAAACGCCATGCTGGCCATTGTGTTTAATTACGAAGAGATGGCCAAGGAAACGTCACTGGAGCGCATGGGCGTGATCTACCATGAAGTTAGTCACACAGTTACGCATGTGTTTGAATACATTGGTGAAGAGGATACCAAGATTGGAGATGAGTCGCGCTCCTACTTAGGCGAGCACATTTTTAAACAGGTGTTTAGCATCTATGCTACGGAGGAAGATAAACGTGAATGTGCTAGAGAAAGAGATAGAGCAGCACTTAGTAAAATTATTAAAGAAGCAAGGGGGTCTGAGCTACAAGTGGATCAGCACGGTCTCGGGAGTGCCGGACAGGATCGTATTCTTGAACAACTCGGTATACTTTGTGGAACTAAAGACAGCGACGGGACGACTAAGTCCTCGCCAGGTAATAGTCTTTGATGAACTCGGGGAACAAGGCTTTCCAGTTCATGTGCTGCATAGCAAAGACGATGTTGAGGACTTTATAAATGGCGTTTGCAAGAGCTCAACTACATCAGTACCAGAAGGATCTTATATCCAAGGCGCAGTCGGTGCCGAACTTGGGTCTGTTTCTACCCCCTGGACTTGGGAAGACAGCGACGACACTGACGATCATAGCGGAGCAGTTCGAGGGGAAGACGCTGATCATTGCTCCAAAAAGGGTAGCGGAAACAGTCTGGTCAGCGGAAGTACAGAAGTGGAACCATCTCAAGCACCTACGCGTATCGAAGATCATGGGCAATCCGATGCAGAGATTGTCAGGCTTGAATTCGGACGCAGATATCTATCTAATAAACCTTGAAAACGTTGTGTGGCTGCTAGACAATTTTGAAAACAAATTTCAGAACTTAGTGATTGACGAAAGCAGCCGCTTTAAAGATTCATCGACCAAGCGCTTTAAAGCATTAAAGAAACAACTAAAAAACTTTAAACGAAGACTGATTCTGACAGGAACTCCAACGCCGCAGGGACTAACAGATCTGTGGAGTCAAGTAGGTATATTGGATCTTGGTCAACGCCTGGAAACAACACTGACAAAGTTTAGAGATAAATACTTACAACCAGATCAAATTAATTACCATACTAGAGTGGTATATTCATGGAAATTAAAACACGGCGCGGATGCTACAATACAAAACAAAATTTCAGATATTTGTTTTAGTCTTAAAGCTGAGGATTACTTGCAGCTGCCGCCGCTTACAGCGCTATATCACAAAATTGAACTGGACAAAAACGTAAAGGTCAAGTATGACACACTTAGAAAAGACATGGTCGCTGACATCGGTAAAGAGCGCATCACAGCTCCAACTGCAGCAACATTGGCGGGCAAACTCCTTCAGTTCACCTCGGGCGCAATTTATGGAGCGGATGGAGAAACGCAAGAAATACACCGCGCTAAGTTGGAATACCTTGAGTCGATCATGGAGGAATCTTCCTCACCAACGCTTGTCTTCTACCACTTCAAGCATAGCCTCAATAGGCTACGTCTTTTGTTCCCGCAAGCTGTGGTCTTGGACGACAACAACATTGCAGCGTGGAATCGTGGCGAGATTCGTATGCTCCTTGCCCATCCCCAGAGCGGCGGAATCGGGATTAATCTACAGTGCAACGCTGGTGACACAGCACAAACGGTCTGGTTCGATTTGCCATGGAGCTCAGAGAACTATATCCAGGCCAACGCACGTATTTACCGCCAAGGGCAGGAAAAACCTGTTGTTATACACCATTTAACAGTATCTAATAGCATTGACGAGCACGTAGTCAAAGTATTAGAAGGCAAAATAAACATTCAGGAAGCGCTACTAGATTCTTTAAAATCTGTATAATTAAATATATGCACAAAATTAGATGTTCAAACCCGCGGCTTTCAGATGAGGAAGTAGATCCCTTGGAATTAGATGACATACAGACTCAGACATCAACCGTATCAAACGATGGCTGGCTACCATGGACAAACGACGATATAACTGATATTAGGAAAATTATTAACAGAAAACTTTCAGAAAAACAGCGCATTGTTGTTGAAGCGTTTTTGGCAGGTCAAAACAACAAAGAAATCCATGTATCTGAAAAGTTTTTTAGGTATCATCTTGCTAAGGCAATTGAACAAATAAAAGAGGAGTTAAAGATATGAGTAACTTTATAGTTGAGCACCGGTATAAAGGTAACTATGTAATGGAAACCATTACAGGCGTAGAAGATATTGACACATCACGATACGATCATTTACTTGGAATTTGGGTGTGCGATAGCGTGGAAGAGATGCACGTCATGGAAAAAGAATTAAGATACATGCGCAGTCCAAAGTTTCGAGAGGAAAACGACTAATGAACGCTTTTATTTTTGTAGCTGTTATGTGCATGGCAAACAAGTGCGATTTTATTTCATCGCACCAAACAGTAACAGAAGCGCATTGCGAACAGATTAAAAAAGAATTTTTAGCGCTACCTTTTAAACCTGAAGTAACATTGGCTGCAGCGCAGTGCATGCCGTTTGAAAATAATAAGTTAAGAACATGAAAATTAAAATAGATGATGACAACATTGACGACATAGTTGTTGGTGCTTTAGCAGAAAGCTACAACATGCTAAAAAATATGCAAAAATCAAAAAATAGTTGGCATCCGCGAGATATAGAACATTGGAAAGATTTGATACCAGCAATAGAATTGGTTGGTTCGCATTTTTGTAAAGACTTTAAAGCAGCCGTTAAGAAAGCAAAGAAAAATGAATTCAAAAGTTGATTTAGAGTCAGCCGTTATGTTGGCGTGGCAAACAAGCGATGATATTGATTTGTTGTACAAGCATCATGGCGATCACCCAGTTCCAATGTCAGACGATGAAGTAGCTAATGCGTTGCTTGGCATTAAATCATTGCATGACATGCGTATGGAAGCCTTGATGGACACCTATTGCCGCAAGATGGAATTAAACCAGTATTGCACAGACCCCGTTAAATTAGCAGCAAGAGAAGTAATGTTTCCAATTAAAAAGAAAGGTAAAAAGAAATGACCGAAGAAATTAAAAAAGACCCGTTAGATGATGCAATTATTAATTTGTCTTTTACCGTAGCACAAATAAACCAAATCCTACACATCTTGGGCAATACGCCCTATTTGATATCCGCCAACTTAATTGGATATATTCAGATGCAAGGTGAGCCACAATTTAAAGCTGCCATGGAAGCATTGAAAGCTAAAAATGAGTGATAACTTTATGAGACAATTTCTAAAGCACCGTGGCTTTAGTAATGATATCCAAAAAGCAGTAGACGAAAAGACGCACAAAGCTTCAGAATTGCAAGAGATGAAAGACCGCGCTTTAACAGAAGCGTTGACTAAACGGATGGTTAACGATATGATGCCGATGTTCCGCAGGCAGATGGAAGCTGAGGAAAAAAGAAAAGAAGCGCCTGTCAAAAAGATCATTATTCCAGGTGAAGAATAGGGCAAGTTTTAATTAAAAACCGGATTATTAGAGATAGGACACGCTGGGAAGCGCTCCTATCCCCTATTAGCTGTAAATAAAGCTAAAGGCCGCCGGTTCGCCTTCATAGAAAGCCGGCATTTCACACACAACACACAGAAAGGTATTATCATGAATCCATTTGAACTTCGCTTTGCCACATTTACCCAAGCCAAAGAGCTATTAGAGAACAACTATAAAGCCAGCATGACTGCTTGGGATCTAATGGACAAAACAGCTAAACAACTTGCTGAAACAGCGCCAAAATTCCCTACAATGTCAGAAATCCTGGAAGCAGCAATTCAGATCAATCAGTTTGTTAGCGAAAGCACAGAAAAAGAACTAACCAAAGCAGCAAAGAAAATTACAGGATTTTAAGTTTTTGAAACTAGGCAAGGTGTGACCGGAGGCATCGGCACTTAATATCACCAGACCCGTAGGTAACCAATTCCAAGATTGGGATTTCCTGCCTAGTGTCAATAACTTTACATATAGGTATAAATATGGCAGCTAAACCAAGACCAAGAGATTTTAAATTTACCGATGAGCACGCAAAAGTTGTGCTAGAACTTGGTAAATTAGGTAGTTCACAAAAGAACATGTACGCCGCTATAGGTATCAGCAAAGCGACGGCAGCGCGTCTTAAAAAAGAAGATCCAAACTTTGACGAAATCATGTCCCTTGCCACAACCCATGGGCAAGCGTATTGGGAGAACATGATCCTAGCAAACGTAGAAAACAAAGCGTTTAATAGCCGTATCGCTGAACTGGCCTTAAAAGGGCAGTATCCAGACGACTACCGCGAGCGCTACGATGTAAAAGCTGATGTAAAACAAGAAGTTACGATCGACTTCCAGGCTTCAGTCAATGATCTTCTTAAGCAGCTAAAAGAAGCGCAAGACTAAAATATATTTCACATAGTGGTGCGAGGGGCGACATGTTCGCCCCTTTTTCTTGTATAATTAGACTTAGACAAATTAAACGGGAAAAACGTACCATGACGGCACACGCGCTATTATCAGCTTCATCATCCAAACGCTGGCTGACTTGCACACCATCTGCAAGACTTGAAGCAACACTTCCAGAGCAAAAACGAGGACCAAACCAATTTGACTTTAGTCAAGAAGGTACTACCGCCCATTCCTTGGCAGAAATTAAACTACGGCAGTACTACAATCAAATTGAAGCAGAAGAATATGAAAAAGAATACAAAGAAATCACAGCAACACCCTATTACAATGACGATTTCGAGGCTAACGTCGATAATTATGTACTATACGTTCGTAGCCAAATTGGCGAAGGCGATAAGCCGCTATTTGAGCAGCGTGTGGATTTCTCTGATTGGGTTCCTGACGGCTTTGGTACAGCCGATGTGGTTATTCTTTCTAAGCACGCCATTCGCGTCATCGACCTTAAGTTCGGAAGAGGCATTCCAGTCATGGCGCAAGACAATACGCAACTACGACTTTACGCACTTGGAGCGTACTCCAAGTTCAAAGAAGAGTTCCCAGACCTTAAAGAGGTCAGTTACACGATCCACCAACCTAGACTTGACAGTATCAGTACCGACGGTACCTCAGTCAGTAAACTCCTCGACTGGGCAAACTACTTTGTCAAAACCAAAGCCAAGAAAGCGTGGTCAGGCACCGGCGAGTTCCTCCCGGGCGACCACTGCCAGTTCTGCCGCGCCAAAGCGCAGTGTAGGGCGCGCTCGGACTTCAACAACGAAATAGCAAAATTAGAGTTCCGCCCTGCTCCGTTATTGGACGATGCAGAGCTTGATATGGTATTGCAGCGTGTAGACGCTTTAAAGTCTTGGGCTAATGATGTCCAAGCTTACGCTGTAGAACGCGCAGTAAATGACAACGTTATTCCTTTTGGTTACAAGTTAACTAAGAGCGTAACGCACCGCACCATTGTTGATAAAATGCTTGCAGCGCACCGTCTTTTAGAGCGCGGTTTTACTAACGATGATATCTATACTAAGCCAGAGCTAAAGACAATCTCTCAGTTAGAAAAGCTTGGCGCGAAAGGTCAGATTGCTAGCGATCTAGGTGATTTGATTGTGCGTCCAGAAGGTCAACCTAAGCTAGTACGCGACGGCAGCGCTAAGGAGGACTTCTCGTGAGTACCTGGCTTATTGCTGCAATGGGCGTAGTCTATTTTGTAGTAGCGTGCGACCAGTTCTATAAAGGCGGCGTAGGAACTGGTATTATGTTTCTTGGTTATGCGTTAGGAAACGTGGGGTTGGTTATGGTTGCAAAATAATAATAAGAAAGGCGCCAATGCTAGTAGAATGCTTAGGTTCAGAATTTGAAATCCCAGATGTGCTAATTGATAAGTTTATTAGAGATTTTGATGGCCTACCTGGAAGCGGCGCAAATGAATCAGTAACACAAATTCGTTGCTCTATTAACGAAGTTGTAGAATATGTAGCAGAGGATCCAGAAGCGCTGCACGAGCCAGAAATTTTGGTTGATTTTCTTAAAGCTTTAGCAATGAGAAAAGCTTTAGAAAAACACGGTATCTTATATGATGCTTAGTGTATAATAGCAGTACGGGTAGACGAACAGGCCCCGATTTAAGTTCTGTTCTTACGTTAAAAGGAATTATCATGGCTTCAGCACCAAAAAGTAAAGTAGTAACAGGTAAAGTGCGTTTCAGTTACGCGCACGTTTTTCAACCAAGTGCGTCTATTGAAGGCGGCACACCAAAGTATAGCGTTTCAATCATTATCCCTAAAAGCGATACCGAAACTGTCACTAAGTTAAAGAAGGCGTTTGATGATGTTAAAACAAACGCATCAGCGTTCTTTGGCGGTGCAGTGCCTAAAGGTTTAAAAGGCGGATTGCGCGATGGCGATGAAGAGAAGGACGATGAAGCTTACGCCGGCTCGTACTTTATCAACGCAAATAGCGCTCAAAAACCAGGTCTTGTTGATGCTGACATGAATGCTATTATTGATCCATCAGAGTTTTATAGCGGTTGTTTTGGACGTGCTTCGTTAACGTTCTACGCTTACAATTCAAATGGCAGCAAAGGCATTGCTTGCGGTCTTAATAATCTTCAGAAGCTTGAAGATGGCGAAAAACTTGGCGGTGGTACTACTGCAGCTTCAGACTTTGCGGTGTAATAGTGTCAAGTTAAACTAGAATTAACTTATAGTAACTTGCCCCAGCGTAGAAACTGCGCTGGGGCATTTTTCCCTCCAACATATAATTAAAAAGAACTATGGAACAATACCAAGAATATATCGCCGCCAGCCGTTACGCAAGATTTGTGGATGACAAACAGCGTAGAGAAAATTGGGGCGAGACAGTAGATCGTTATGTCGATTACATTTTTGCCCGTACCCCAGCAATCAGTGAAAACAAAGAATTAAAAACAGAAATTCGTAGCGCCATTTATAATCTTGAATTAATGCCTTCCATGCGCGCCATGATGACGGCTGGAAAGAGTGCCGATCGTGATAATACTTGTGTCTATAATTGTTCTTATTTACCTGTCGACGATCCTAAATCATTCGACGAGGCAATGTTTATCTTGCTCTGTGGTACAGGCGTTGGATTTTCGGTGGAGACTAAGTACATCTCCAATTTGCCCGAAGTGCCGGAAAAGCTATTTGAGTCCGAGCACACGATTGCCGTGCACGATAGCAAAGAAGGTTGGGCAAAGTCATTACGCTTACTCCTCGCGAACCTCTGGGCAGGCGAGATCCCTAAGTGGAATGTTGAGTCAGTCCGTCCTGCCGGAACACGACTCAAAACATTTGGCGGAAGAGCTTCCGGGCCGGAACCACTAGTAGACTTGTTTAAATTTGTAGTAAACACTTTTAAGAACGCAAAAGGTCGTCGCTTAAACTCGCTAGAGTGCCATGACTTAATGTGCAAAATTGGTGAGGTAGTTGTAGTGGGCGGCGTTCGTCGCTCTGCAATGATCTCGCTATCTGATCTCGATGATGAAAGGATTCGACATGCAAAAGCTGGACCCTGGTGGGAAACAGCGCCACACCGCGCTCTTGCGAACAACAGTGCGGTGTATTCAACAACACCTACTGTCGGAAAGTTCATGGAAGAGTGGGTGTCACTTTACAACTCCCATTCCGGTGAAAGAGGCATTTTTAATAGGGAAGCTGCTAAGAAGACGGTTGAAAAATATGGGCATCGAGATCCAAATTTTGAATTCGGAACAAATCCGTGCTCAGAGATCATTCTCAGACCATACCAATTTTGCAATCTTAGTGAATGTGTAGTACGCCATGACGACAACAAAGAAACCTTACTGCGAAAAGTGCGGCTTGCTTCCATCCTTGGTACAATCCAAAGTACCTTCACAAAGTTCCCTTACCTGCGAAAAGTGTGGCAACGCAATACCGAAGAAGAGCGCTTACTTGGAGTATCCCTTACGGGAATTTACGACAACCCATTACTCACCTCGCAAGGAGAAGAGTTAAATGCCTTACTTACCGAACTTAGAGAGACGGCTAGAACAGCCAATAAAGAATTTGCGGGACTCCTTGGAATACCTGAGAGTGCTGCAATTACTTGCGTCAAACCAAGCGGTACCGTCAGCCAGCTCGTCGATAGCGCTTCTGGAATCCACCCTCGTCACGCTAAATTCTACGTCAGAAGAGTTAGAGGAGATGCGAAAGATCCTCTCACGCAATTCTTAATTGAACAAGGAATTCCAAATGAACCGTGCGTTTATAAACCAGATCAGACTGTGGTGTTTAGCTTTCCTCAAAAAGCACCCGCCGGAATCCTCAGAGCAGATGTTACTCCTATATCACATCTGGAACTCTGGCTCACGTACCAGCGACACTGGTGTGAACACAAACCCTCCGTTACTATATCAGTTGAAGAAAAAGACTGGCCTTCAGTCGGTGCGTGGACCTGGGATCACTTCGATGAAATCTCAGGGGTTATTTACCTCCCTTACGACGGAGGAACCTACCGCCAAGCGCCCTACGAAGAGTGCAGCGAAGAAGAGTACAACGAGCTCAAAGCAAAAGTCCCAACGATCAACTGGGACGACTTCAAAGAAAACACCGACAACGTCGAAGGTGCGCAGCAGTTAGCTTGTTCCGCTGGAGTATGCGAAATATAATGTAGTTTCCTTGTGGTTGGTACTTGGCGTGGGTGTAAAAGCCCACGCCCTTTTTAAAGGAGTTTGTATGTTTAAAGAATTTGATATTACAGATAGTATGTTTAAAAACGCGTCACTTAAAGCTGCTGCCCTTGGAGTACGTCCAAATAGCATTACCGGCGGAGCGGGCAATCTAGTAGGTTTTCTAGGTGAAGAAGTGGCGCGCCTTGCTTTAAATGGTATTGAGAAGAATAGTTTTGAGCACGACTTGCTGCTGCAAGATGGCAGGTCAATTGAAGTGAAGACACAGAAATTAAAGTACGACCCTAAACCTAATTTTACGTGTTACGTTTCAGGGTACAATACAAAGCAGGTTTGCGATTATTATTGTTTTATTGCTGTTGACGCATCTTATAAAAAAGGATGGTATATTGGAGTGTACCCAAAACATCAGTACATTAAGAATGCAACGTATTTAAAGAAGGGCGATAATTACCCTGGCAGTGCAAACGTTGTTAAAGCAAATTGTTACACAATGCAATTTGGAGATTTATTACCGTACCCCTGATACGTCAGGCTGCCTTAGGAGCATATATGATTTATAGCATTGACTTTGAAACCCGTAGTGTCATCGACCTTGTTGAGCACGGCCTTGACATCTACGCCAATGATCCCAGTACAGAAGTGCTGTGTATTGCGTACGGTACCCAACCTGACAATGTAATTGTTGCCACACCGCTTTCTTGGAAAGCACTTCAACCACTTAATACCCTTTTAGAACATGTTCGCAATGGCGGCAAGATCCAAGCCTGGAACGCCATGTTTGAGTACACTATCTGGAACTGCGTCTGCGTACCAAAATACGGTTGGCCTCGGTTAAAGCTAGAGCAGTGCATTGACACCATGGCGATAGCAGCAGCCAACAACATCCCTCAGAGCCTTGGAGAAGCTGCGTTATTTATTGACGCCAATCAGCAAAAAGATACCCGCGGTAGGTACCTTATCCAAAAGCTATGTAAACCATACAAAGGTGCGTTTAATGACGATCCGGAGCTCCTAAAAGAGCTATTTGAGTACTGTAAACAGGACGTTAGAACTGAGCTTGCAATAGGAAGCACTTTAAGGCACCTTAGTGACGTCGAGCAAGACGTATGGGCAATGACTCAAAGAGTGAACATTCGTGGCGTCCCGGTTGATCCTAGTGAACTGCATAACGCGGTGCTAGCTGTCTGCCGCGCCCAAGATGCCCTAGATAACGAGTGCGTAGCACTTACTGGCTGTAAACCATCAGAACGAACAAAGCTGCTAAATTGGCTCAACGCTAATGGAGCAGGGCTGCAAGATCTGACTGCTGAAACGGTAGATAAGGCGTTGCAGTCGGCTGAACCGGGGGCAATTATGCGCGCCTTAGAATTGAGGCAAGAAGGAAGCCAGACTAGCGTGGCTAAGTACGCTAAGATGATGGAGATACAACGAGATGGCAGAATACGAAATACATTGGTCTACCACGGCGCGTCTACTGGCCGTTGGGCTTCGCGCGGCGGACTTAATTTGCAGAATATTGCGCGCCCCACTCTTGAAGATGGACAAATTGCACACGCGATTCCTCGCGTGTTTAGCGACGGAGTTGGAACAATGCAAGAACTCTCCTCCCTCGTTAGAAGTGCGATTAAAGCTCCTGATAGCCGCACCTTCGTGGACGTCGATTTTAGCTCGATCGAAAACAGAGTGGGTGTCTGGTTGGCCGGCCAAAATGACAAAGTAGAACTATTTAGAAAGGGATTAGATGAGTATAAAGTATTTGCGTCGGAAAGTTTATATCATGTGCCTTACGATGAGGTTACGAAGGATCAGCGGCAGGTTTCCAAATCCGCAGTTCTTGGAGCAATGTTCGGACAAGGGTCTAAAGGACTTGTCAAGTACGCTGAGGGAATGGGAGTAAAGATAAGTGAGGGGCAGGCTAAGAACGCAGTAGATAATTACCGAGCGTCGTATGCAAAGGTAAAAAATCTGTGGACAGATTGCGAGCTTGCTGTAATTGACGCAGTACAAAATCCCGGTGTTGGGTATGCTGCTGGGAAGAAGATAAAGCTGAAGATGGCAAAGGGTGCGCTGTGGATGCAACTTCCATCAGGCAGACTCATCTGCTGGCAGAGGCCAGAGCTCGAGTTGCTCACCACACCATGGGGTAGTGAAAAGCTTGGCGTTACTGTGCACTCTCAGAATACTTTCACCCGTCAGTGGAGTCGTAATGCTCTGATTGGCAGCAGTATCTTCCAAAGTGCTGTCCAAGGAACTGCAAGGGACTTCTTGGCTTTTGCTATGCTCAGTCTTGAATCCGCTGGCTATGAGGTGATAAACTCGATCCATGACGAGGTATTACTCCTTGTGGAAGAACAAAGCGCGGAGTCCGCATTGGAGAAGGTTGTCAGTATTATGACTACTCCACCAACATGGGCTCCCGACTTTCCTCTTGCAGCAGAAGGCTGGGTAGGAAATCGCTACAGGAAGTGATTACTTCCTTTTAGCTGCAACTTTAAAGCGCGCATCTTGCATCATTGTTGTGTCTTTTGCTGCATCAACAAATTGTTTTAGTTCGTCTTTACTCATGAATCGCGCAGCGCTTGGATTTGCAGCAACTGCAGCATTAAATAAATTTGGTCCTTCAGTGCCGTATAGTTCTTTTAAAGTAGGTACTAATGATTTAGGATTCTTAGCGTCAATTAATCCAACATTATCTAAATCAGCAACGTGCTTAACGTTATTGGCTTGACTATTTAAAAAGTCTTTAATATCTTGCCTATACTTATCTGAAACAGGACCGTTTTGCTTTCCTTTAATTTGTTGAATGTCAAATAAGTTAGCGTCCATCTTTGCTCCGCCGGATATTGCATTTAAAGGAATTGCTTCGATAGTAGCGTGCGCTGCACCTTTTGGATCGCGCAGGCTGAATATTCTTGATTTGCCTGAAGCAACCTCATCACAGTAACCGCCAACGCAGTGACCCATCTGCTCGCCTTCGTTTTTAAGTGCTTTGTCTAACTTACCCATGCCGTACATTTTGTTAAATTCTTTTACAGCGCCTTCTGGGGTATGGGATTCTAAACCTGCAACAAAACCTTTATCATCATAAACATTGTGCCTTATTTGCTTTACATCTTCTTGTTTAACTGGGTCCCGTATAGTGCCAGTAATTTCTTTTACACTATACCCAGGAGGTAATGCTCTACTTTCATCCGGCAGCTTCAGCTCGTGGATGTTAAATCCACCGGCACCTTGATGCACAACCGGGAAGTCCCCCAAATTTTGCTGCGCTGCCTTTGCCATTTGCTCTTGGCGCCATGCGTTAATCTTGGCAACGCGCTCCACGGCCTGCGGCACTGTAACGCGATCAAGTGCTTCTGGTTTAAGACGTAGGTGAGCAGGTAAACCAGAATTTGGATCAACCGCGTTTCTAAGTTCGTCTGTAAGATGGTCAAACTTTAATTCTCTAAAATCGTGCCTATTAAGAAGTTGGTTAACTTTTGCGTTAGGATCTTTTGCTAATACTTGGTCGATCCATGGATTTCGCTCTTTAACAGGTCCAGTTGCGTTTGCAAATTTAGATAGTTGTTCTGGAGTAATTGTTATATCTGTAAGCATCTCCCAGTTTTTTCCGGCAGGAGTTGTTGCGTATCCAAAATTTGGAAATCCTTCTGCGGGCCGTTCATTTTTAACCATAGCTGCTGCTTGAAATTTATTAATAGGAACGTCTTCAAGAGCGTTAATATGACTTATACCTTGATCAGCTAAATCGCGAATAGGGTCTTTAGGAGTACCCATATCATTTTTAATGTATTTGGTTAATTTATTATCAACCCAGTTGCTAAGAGCTACGTTATTATGGAACGCTTGTATTTGCTCAGGAGCGTACCCAACTGCTTTCATTTCATTAACATGTGCTTGAATTTTTGCAGGATTTGCAATATCAAGTGCAGAATCAAAATTAGTTTTTCCAATGGATGGAATTAAAGGGCGCACTTCATCTACAACTCTTTCAAGACCGTGCGTAAACCAATTCCCGCCCACGTTCTTAATTGCACCAGCAAAGTTTCCGGCAATGTGCTCGTTAAACTCTTTGGCAGCTTGCGGATCATAACTAGGGTTTGGATCAAATGCGGGTTTGCGCGGGTCAAACGAATACGGATTTGCGTTTTGAACCATTTCGTTTGTACGGATGGCATTTTGAGCCGTTTTTTCGGGAAGCGCAGCAATATAATCTTGCGCCATTGACATTAGGTTAGGACCTTTTACTGGACCTACTTGTTGATACACGCCGGCTATTCCGGCGCTTGGCTTTTTTATTTCACCACCTTCTGCTTTTTCAACAGGTAGTTCACCACGACCTAATAAAGCATCAAGTCCCATATTTACTAGCGGAGCGCCAACCCCCACTGGAACGCCAACGCCCATTGCAACAGGATGTCGCGTCATTGTAGCAACGTCACCAGCGCCTCCAATTGCAGAGATAGCTGCTCTACCGTACTCGCCGCGTTTGATGCGATCAGCTACATCAGCTGCTGATAGTCCTACTCCAGCGCCACTTAAAGCGTGTCCTGCAAGTCGCGGAATTGTTGATTTAGTTGCGCTTATTAAATTGCTACCTAATTTTCCGGCGCTTGCTAACGCTTTTTCACCAGGCAAAACTGTGTTCTTTAATTCAGCAAGGCGCTCAGCGCGGAGCTTAGCAACGGCGTTGACTTCCTGCTGGTTCTTTAAAGCTAGCGCTTCTGCAGCTGCTGCTTTTTCTGCGTTAATTTGCGCTGCAATATCTTTAGGAACAGACAACCTACTTTCTTCTAGTACTGCGCGAGTAGGATTAGCAGTTTCATGCCGCAATGCTTCTTCAGCAAATGCATTAGCTTTCTTATAGTTTGGCGCGTCAGGCTTTGTTCCGCCTTGTTGCGTTTCAACCCAATTTTTAACTGCTTCAGGCATTCCTGACGGCGCCTGCGCAACTTGGCGCGCAGCAATAGCGCGCTCTGCCACTTCAACTGGGGTTTTAAATTGCGCAGCTGCAGCACTGCGCGGTTCTGGAACGTTAGGAATTAAATTTCCTGCAGCACCTACAGCGTACCCCGCTGGTATACCGCCTACTGCTCCAAGAACACCTGCTCCAAATTTTTCTTGCATTGAGCCTGCTTCAGAAGTTGCTACTTTTTGTTTACCGCGTAGCGCTGCTACTTTTTGATCAATCAGCTCGTGCTGTTTGTCCTCTGGAAGTGAGTCAAAATCAGGTCCCATATCAATAGGTTCAGAAAGGCCTTCGACTTCAATAAATGCCATTATTGTGGTACCTTTCTATAAACAGTGCCGCCGCCGGTTGTTTTCATACTTGCGCGACTAGCAATATCTTGATTAAACGGGTCGTTAAAAGTAGATGCGTCTACGTTTAATACTTTACCAAGTGATGTATTATGCTCTCGTATTAAACGATCTGCAGCAGGAGAATCTACTGTAAACTTCTCAAAACTTGCGTATGGATCTTTAGTTTGTTTGCGGTAAGCATTGAATTCTTGGAACATCTTGTTATCAAACTCAGAGCGTTCTTGCATAATGCGAAGCATAGTACGCAATTGGGCTGCAGGTTGATGGATACTACCAATGGCTTGCTGAACAATTCTACGCTCGTTGTCAGATACAGAACCTTGCCCTTTTAAATATGTTTTAGCATATTCCATTTCTTGTTGTTTTAAGACTGTTTCAACGCGGTGCAAATCAGCAATTTGCTTATCAGTTGCGCCAGCATTACGCAGCGCAGCTTCGTACTCGCTAAACTTAATTGAGCCCAACGTACCGACTTGAATACCGCCAGCCATCAGTTTGTTTAACGCATTTCCAGGTCCGCCTTTTTCTAGCACGCCAAACACGTTTTGCATCGCTGGATCGTTAACAATGCGCGCAGCATCAGCTAAGCGAATACTCTTTTCTCCTGCGTTACGCCCAACATCAATAATTGCTTTAGTTGTGTCAACGTCACCTTCAGCCATTTTTTCACGGCGGCGTGTTTCGCCAGCGCTTTGCACTTTAATGTCTTCTTGAGACATACGAGCAACAGGTTCAGGAGCAACGTTGCGCGGAACTGTACCGGCTAAATTAGCATTTGCCACATATTCTTTAACGTCAGCGGGTAGTTTTTCTAACTTAGCGCCGTCTTTAACCCATGCATCTACTTTACCAGGGCCCCAAACATAAGCAGCAGCTGCCAATGAAGGGTTGTTATAATTTTTCTTAAGCGCTTCAAAATATTCTTGCCCTACTCTAGTACGCTCTGCTTCGTCTTTTGCAGCATCGCCTGTTAACTGCGCTGGACGAACTCCAAATCCTGGATCAGTAGATGTTTTGTCCATAACCTGCATAGAACTCTTAGCAGTACCTTGACCTGGAACATAAGGACCAACTGCTCCAGGGCGATTACGTGATTCAACGTATCCAATATCAGTTGATCTAATATCGCCAGAAATTCTTGGCTCTGGAGCACCTCCTGCTTCTGGCGGCATCGCGCCTTTTGGCGTAAAGCTATACGTTTTTCCGTCTGCGCCAACATAAGATTGTGGCGCGTAACCCTTGTCCATACTTGATCGTAGATAAATGTCTTTTTGATCTGTAGGAAGCGTGTTTGCGTACTCGTAATTCTTTTGCAAATCTGGACGAGCTTTTGTATTTTCTCTTACAATACTACCAAACGCGTCAAAATCTCCTTCAGCTAACGCCATTTTAGCAAGCGGTTGATTCGCAAGCGGTAGTGATGCTATCATTTGCTGATACGGTAATTGGCCTGTAGGCTGAGCGCCTGCAACAGGCTGAGCGCCTACAACAGGCTGAGCGCCTGCAACAGGCTGAGCGCCTGCAACAGGCTGAGCGCCTGCAACAGGCTGAGCGCCGCCTAATCCTAATGCTTGAGCGCCAAGTCTTTGTCTTTCTTGAGAAGAACGGAGTTGAGCCATAGTCTGGCGGTAGTCCATCATCTGTTTATCTTGAAGCTGCTGTTCACGATCATGCGCAGCTAGAGCCCCAGGTCCATAAGCTGTAGCCATACCGCGGCTAAGACCTCTTGCTATGCTAGGCAAAAAACCTTCACGCTCATCAATATACTTTTGCATATTACCAAGAATATCAGAAGCTTCTGTTGGATTTAAAGAAGTCTTTTTTGTAACAGCTGGTATACTGAGATTACCTTGAACTTCGCCGCCACCTTCGTATTTTTTAATGTTGTCTAAACCTGCCATATTATTTCCTTAATAGACTGTATCATAACCACCGCCAGTGGAATCTAAACCACCAGTGGTAATAGGCGACGGATTATCTGGATTTACTGTATCTGTAGTAGGTGGTAAACCTGTTTCAGGAATTGGAACTAATGGTTCCGTTGATGGTTTACCTTGAGCATCAAAATTCGATACGGTACCATCTGCGCCAGTAATTACCTTAGAGCCGTCAGCGTTAACAGTCATTGAACCACCGCCACTTAAAGGATAAGTACCTGGAGTTGTGCCACCGCCAACGGTAGGATCACCAGATAGCGTAGCACCACTTCCACTGCCTGTTAAACTACCTAAAAGTTGGGATCCTAAGTTTTGTATTCCACCCAGGCCTGTTGCCGCTTTAGCTGGAATATATCCTGGTTGACCTGGTGTGCCTACAGCTGCTGTAGCTGGAGTACCAAATAGCAATGAACCTAAACCTCCAGTTGTCCCAAGGCCTTGCAATGTGTTTGCTAATGTGGCAGCTTGTGTTAAAGGAGACATTTGTTTTTGACTGTTTACTGTTGTCGGTGCTTGAAGAGTTCCGAGTAAACTTGCGTAGTTTCCAACGTTTTGGAATGGCGCATTTTGTTGAGCTTGGCCAACGTTCATTTGCGCGTTGATACCTTGATTTGCTACGTTGCCTAAATTAGCCGCAGCTTGTGAACCGTATTGCTGATTCTGTAATGCAGCGTTCATTTGCTGAGCTTGCAAGGTAGACATTGCGTTAGTTTTAGCAGTATCAACGGCAGTTTGAGCACGAAGACCACCAAAGCCACCGGAGCCAATTCCTTGCGCTTGTGTCGGGGCTATCGTAGTGGGTAGCAGTTGATTGAGTTGTTGGTCTTGAGCTTTAAACAAACCGCCCATGGCTGTATTTGTGTTTGGTGTGACATTACCGGACGCATCGGTAATCCACGGATTTGCAGCGCCGCTAGAAATTTGCTGTAGTGTGCCTTGAGCTTGAGTAAACGGATTTTGTGCCCCAGGCTGCAATTGATTAATTGCACCTTGCGCAACAGTTTGTCCTAATTGAGGTGCACCTGTAAGAGCTTGTTGACCTTGATTAATAACATTTTGCTGTGCTTGATCATACCAAGCTGGCAACGTTGTTGTAGTTTGTTGTGTATCCGATAATGTGTTAGTTAATCCAGCCATATTAGCCTACTTTCCTTTTTGCGTCCAATAAATAAGCCAGCGGGCCTTTGCTGTCTGGCGGTAATTTCTTAGGATCATGGTTTTGTGCATGTTGCCTAATTGATGTTAAAAACTGATCCAGTACACCTGCACCAGCATCATTGCTTCCGTTACCCAACTTAGATACAACATCCGCTGGTATTACAAATTCTCCATTGGCTAACATAGCAGGAACAGAATCGCTTGTCCCATCGCCTTCGCCTTTTACAAACGTATTGTCTAAAGAGTTTAATCCACCTTCACTAAAAAATTGTGGATTATGCCCCTCTGGTATTGTACCACCATCAGCAAATTGTTTAGGCTGGTATCCAGCTAATTGCGCCGGACCAAAATGCCCAATTGGGCGGAACGGACGGCCACGTATAAATTCTGGTTTAAGAAATGGACTTGGAGATTGCGCTACTTCAGCACCTTCAGCATAATGACCAATTAATCCACCAGTTGCGGCAGCTGCAATTTGCGCTGTGTAATCAATCGGGGATTGTTGTGGTGTTGGTGTATTTGCCGAGTCAAAAGCTGGCTTTTTAGCAAAACTAAACTGTTTCCCAACAACCAAACCAGGTTTTAAAGTTAAATCAGTAGTTGTTGAATCAGTAGTTCCTATAGAACCTCCGGTTGCGGCCATTTCAATTTCCTGTTCATTAGGCGCACTTAACATAGCAAGTGCTGTTTGTGGTGAGCTAAAATTTGGTTGATTGGCAAATTTAAACGCAGACCCTTTAGTTAAACCTGATTTTAAATCTGTTATGGTATTGTCAGGTATTGATGCTGGCGCTGTGGTGTACGTTGGCGCAGTAGGATTTAAGCCTTGTTGTAACAGAGATAAAACTGTTCCTGCTGTTAATCCTGTAACTGCCGTTTTACCACCACCACCAGTGCCAGTGCCACCTGTACCACCACCACCTGTACCACCGCCACCTGTACCACCGCTACCACTACCGTCGCCAGTGCCAGTGCCAGTGCCAGTGCCAGTGCCAGTGCCAGTGCCAGTGCCAGTG
>Ga0194038_1000169_pt1 | contig 27819 bp, 22 predicted proteins | sample JunL226m_MetaG_FD_148630 | JGI IMG/M metagenome (GOLD analysis project Ga0194038, IMG submission 148630) | Anoxic zone freshwater microbial communities from boreal shield lake in IISD Experimental Lakes Area, Ontario, Canada - Jun2016-L227-6m | ecosystem: Environmental > Aquatic > Freshwater >... | reverse complement strand
GTAGTACTTTTATACTACTAATAATTAGATTTATATAGTTCTAATAGAGCAGAAAATAGGACTCGTGATGCTATATGCATTATCGAGATGCTTATTTATTCTTAAAGTGTGAATAATGAGATTTCTCATTTACCTTTAATGAATAATCACATGCTAAATCCTGTTATTAAATCCCTAAGAACTCCAATGTTCATTGTGTCGCTAGCGATGATTTCGGCTAGCGCAAATGCCATTGATTTGGTGGGCGCATTTGATCGAGCCCAAAATAATGATCCCAGTTATCAGGCTGCAAAGGCTGAGAAAGACGCCAATACCGCTAACTCCATAGCCAGTAGAACCGCTTATTTGCCGGCGCTTTCTTGGAACCAATCTCAACCAACGAATACCCCTTATACCAATAAAGCAACTGGCATGAATCAGCCTATTTTTGATGCGGCTAAGGGTGCCACTGTGGCGCAGGGTGGCGCACAAAGTACTTTTGCTGATGCCAACTTCGATACTAAATCAATTGATTTGGCATCCAGAACCATGACGGCAGTGCAACAAATTGTGGTTGCTACCGAAGCCATTAAGGCAAATGACACCACTATTTCTGCGCTGGAATCACAATACAAAGGCGCCACTCGCAAATATGAAGTGGGACAAGGCACTATTACCGACATGTTGGATGTGCAGGTAAAGTTTGAACAGGCCAAAGCAAATCATCTGACATTGAAGGCCAACCTAAAGGCTGCTCAAGATCAATTTTTTGCCATTACCGGTGAATACCCAACAAACAATGATTTTATCTTGCCGTTCAAGCATGAAACCACTAAATTACAGCCCTTAGAGGCCATCTTAGAAAAGGTTGATGCAGATAATCCAAGTATTATTGCTGCCAAGGCAAATGAAAAAATTGCCCAATTGGATATTGCAAAAACCAGTGCGCAGGTCTTGCCTACGGTGAGCTACACATGGCAAAGAATCAATCAAAATAACATCACCTCAAACAATAATGGCTTGACCATTTCGATACCCTTAAATGCTGGTGCCTATGTCAATACTTATGCCAGTACTGCAAAAGCGCGACAAAGCTCTGATACCCGCTTAGCAACCCAAGTTCAGACCAAAACACAAGCGCAAAACTTATATGCTCAAGTAGAGGCGGGTTTTGAGTCTTTGCAGATCCGCAATCAAGCGATTCAAAGCGCTAAGTTAAGCGTAACAGCCAATCAAAAAAGTTATGAAGCCGGCGTTAAGAGTACTACTGACGTGTTATTAAGCATTCAAAGTCTGGCGCAAACGCGTAATGATTATGCCCAGGCAGCCACACAACAAGCGCTCAATTTACTGAATTTATTGTTGGTTGGGGCTGAAAATCCAAATCAAGCGATTAGCCAAACTCAGGCATTTTTGTTTAGAAAATAATCTTTTAAAAAGTCTTGTGTGGCAATGTTCAAAATTTTTGGCAAAGAGCTTGAAGCAACCAAGGGCAAGTTGGAGGCTCTTAGCCAAGTAGAAAATGAGCATCTTCAGGAGTTGGGAGAACTTAAAGCTACATTAGCCCAGAGAGACTCCCAGCTGGGAGCAACCCAGAAAGAATTAAAGGCACTCAGTCTAGAATTGACGAGCATTAAGAAGCAAAGCTCTTCTGAGATTGACAGTAAGGCCAAGGTGATTGTTAAGCTTGAGAAAGACCTTGAAAAGCTCTCCAAGGAAAAAACAACACTAGTTGTCGATGTTACCAAGGCGCAGGATGATGCTAAGACGCTCAACAAGAAGTTGCAAGCTCAAGAAAAGCAATCTATTGGCGATCTTAGTGTTAAGGATAAGGTTATTGCCAAGCTAGAAAAAGATCTAGAAAAGCTTACTAAAGAAAAGTCGAGCCTAACTACAGATCTAGCCACGATGAAAGAGGCTAGAGATAAGGCGCGGTCTGACAATGCCTTAAATTACGAAAATTTCGTCAAGGTGAAGGCGTCTAGAGACAAGGCCCTCGAAGAAAATAAAACCAACTTTGCTAACTTTGAGAAAGCCAAGTTAGCGCGTGATCGTTTTAAGCTACGCATTAAAGACATGAGCGCAGAAAAAGATCTGCTGTTGATGCAGTTGCACCAGCTTAAAGAAGATTCGGCGCAATATTTTGCAGAAAATGAACGTTTGCAGCAGATCAACAAAGCCTTAAGCGCAAAACAAAGTCGCATCATAGAGCGCATGCCAAATTATGTTGATTTTGGAGGATTGAGTATTGTTAGTGTCGATGCAAGCTCGGATATTCCACAGGTGGTGTGGAAGGTAACAGATTTTTCTAAGGCCAATATTATTTTATCTGAGTTTTACTTTTCGACCACTATGCAAGACGGGCTCCCAGGTATTGCTTTGCTCGATAGCCCTAATCAAAAGATTGATCAAAATACATTATTTATCCCTGGGACAATCACTAAGTCTGCGCCCCAAGTGGAAATTTTTAGAAACTTTAGTGCTTTAGAGTGGCAACAGATATATGCTGCAACAACGGTGTTGGAGCAACTCATTGTTAGTAAGACTCCTGATAAGGTTGTCAATTTAAATGGTGTTGAGAATTTCGACCTGAGCTTTTGGAAAAATTCTTTCCAAAACCTGATTGTGGATATTCGAAAACTGCCACCAGTGATGCGCTATAACCAAATCAAACTGAAGCGCGAAGTCCAAAACCCCGATTACGAGCATCTTTGGATTGAATTCTATGGTGTTGAATTTGGCGACTATCAAAAACCCAAGCTCGAGTTACGGATTGGCGCCTCTTTAATTGAGGCTAATGGCTTCTCCAAATACCCTAAATTTGAACTGCCATTGATTGATGGCAAACACAAACCGTTTGAGAGTTGGTTTCCTGAGTCTAGAGATGACTACGGTAATAAATTTGAACTGCGCTTCTCCTTAGAAAAGCAGGTCTTTGATATTGGAACCTGGCAAAAGCTTGCCGAGGCAGATCGACGCGTTTTACAAGCCCTACTATTTTCACTGCCTGCAGCGCTGACGAAACTGGCCAATAACAAAATTTCGATTATTCGGCCATGGAGTGTGTGGATCGACTTTGTTAAATCCTCCTTATTGGTCATGCAAAAGCAGGCGGGGGTGATTCCAAAGGAGGTGAGTAAGATGGCGCCAGCACCTGCCACAGTCAAAGCCGCCATACCATTAGAGGCAAACAGAAGAATGCCTGCCGTTGAAAGAAGGGCGAATCCTCGGAGTGCACCTGCTTCTTCACCAAAAACAAATGGAAAAAAATCGCAAGTGACGGTATTAACTGTGGATACTGAATTAGGCAGAAGGCGTTCGGATCAATTACAGCCTGTAGCGACCAAGAGGGTTGTAGCCAAAAAATCCAGTACTGCTAAAGCTACGGCCAAAGCAAGCCTTAGTTCAAAAAAACTCGTTGCGAGCTCTTCATAGTGCAAATTTTTCCAGTTAACCCATCATGCTGACCGTTTTCGTTCAATATTACGTCCCCGAAACTCCTGAGCGCGCCAGAGAACTGGATGAGTGCTTCAAAAAGAATATGGAAAACCCCCATATTAATGAGCTGCGGATTTATTTTGAGAATGAAGCCGATATGTCGCGCATTCCAGATCGCCCCAACATTATTAAAACGTTTTGTCCCGATCGCATGACTTATGGTTATTGGCTCAGGGAAACCGATCGCCTATTGCCTGCTGGCACCTTATCATTCCTCATTAATTCCGATATGTATTTGACTGAGTCAGTCACGCATTTACTAGATCACAGGCAAAAAATCGTAGATGACAAGCGTTTTGTCGCGATCAGCCGTTACAACCCCAGTGTTGATCCGGTTAACCCCAAACCTGACGCTGTCAAAGTAGAAGGTGAGCCTGAATTGATATTAAATAGTGACCCTCATTGGACTCAAGATGTCTGGGGTGTGGCTAAGCAGGCAGAAAAGTTTCCTTCAGCGCTATATCAAGAGGCCGCCTTTGAATTAGGGCAACCTGGTTGCGATAACAAGATCGCCTATGTCATGCATAGCTATGGCTTTACTGTGACCAATCCTTGCCATGTGGTAAAGACGGTGCACTTGCAAGCAGATGACAATAGCCGCTCTTATAACCCAAAAGAAAGCAAGCTGATTGGTCTGCATGCCTTTGTGCATCCCGTAAAGTCAGCAACAGAAGACTCCATACTTGACTTTGATCTACTCACTAGAAGTAAGCATGACCTAGTCGACGTTCATTTTAATAATTGGATTAATGGTAGGCGATCCTTCCGTTTGAAGGTGGCAGATCCGGCTGCAACTCCAAAGCCCGCAGTTGCATCTCCTGTGGCTGTGGCAACAACTGCGGCGCCAGCAAACAAGCTAGCAGACAATAAACCCGCGGCACCCGCAACACCAGCAGCGCCTAAGCCACCACTCGTAGAAAAGCTGATCCCAAGAGCGGAGTTTGCGCCGGAGAAGTTTCGGGAGATTATTAAATATGCGAATAACTTAGTCGTCTATGATGACACTGGCTCATACTATTTTTATGATAAGTATTGGCCATTTGTACGGCAGGTGCCTAAAGCGAATATGAACCCCGCCCATGTAAATGACAAGAGTTTTATTTTCTTTGCCACCGGTTATTTGCCCCTCAATTTCTCAGATGGTGTGACTGAGATTAGTGATGAGATGCAATATCCCGAAGACATTTTGTTTTGGCAATACCCTTGCCGAACAGAAGCTTCGGCATTTGAAGCGCACAAGTCATTCAAAGGCCCACGCATCCAGAGCAATATCGCGGAAATTTATATCGCCTTGCCGTGGGCTACTTTTATAGACAAAAAAACCTTCCCAGAAGCCATTTTGGGTTTATATGCTTCCCGTATAAAAACGGCTAAACAAATTGCTGAAAAATTGGGTTATAGCATTCGGGTGCATACGATTTGTCAGCATATTCGTTGGCGAGAAATCCAGCCCCATTTAGAGGGTCTAGGCATTACCAATTTGTGGATTTCCCATAAAGAAATCGGCCTAGATAAACTGGGGCAGATTGATTTACATCCTTGGTCTTTATATGCAGTGAACTACATGGATGAGACTCGTAAAAAAGGCTTAGTCGTTAAGCCGCCAGCTGAAAAATCCTTAGTGGGTAGTTTTATTGGCGCTCACATGAAGCACTACTTATCCGAAGTGCGCCTAGGTCTTAAATGCTTAAGTGATAAACCCGGCTTTTTAGTACAAATTAAAGATTTATGGCACTTTAATAAGGTGGTTTATAACTTTCAGGCGGCAGGGAACTTTGACTTCAAAGATGCCACCGTCAAAGACGAAGCAGAAGAATATAACAAGACCCTGAGCGATTCTGTATTTTCGTTGTGCCCCGTTGGTGCAGGCCCCAATTCGCTGCGACTTTGGGAGTCGTTGGCAATTGGATCAATTCCGGTCAACCTGAGTGATCGCATGCAATACCCCTCCTTGGAGATTCACGCACCGCAGATCAAGGTGAAATGGGAGGATGCGATTGTGTTCCACCCAGAAAACCAGGTTGAAGGACTGGAGGCCCGTTTACGTGCCTATAAGCCAGAGCAGTTAGTCAGCATGCAAAAAGCCGGCATGGAAATCTTCAATGCTCTCAAAGAAATGACGATCTTAGGAAAGGCCGCTTAAGTTGCCTGCTAATTTAGAGCTCATCCTCATTGATCAGTTCAAGCCCCAGCAAATTCATGTGGTGGGTAAAACTGCGGTTGTCTTTAATGGCATCTGCGAGAGTGGCCCCGCAGAATTTACCTTAAGCCATGATTGGACTGAAGTAGTCATTCATTTTGATCAGCCAGAGTGCTTATTTAGCCTCTACTTTGATCTGGCCTTTAGTGAAGGGCAGGCCGTTGAGATCGAGAGCGGAAGATATCAAGAATACCAACAGTTTCAACTACTGCATTCGGCAAAGATCTTTACTACGAGTGGTCCTCATCAAATAGGGCTTAATCGAATAGATCAACAAGACGGTATTGAGGATAGCAAGCAAGGTAGTCAGCAAGATAATCATCAGGCTCCAGGCCAAACCCAAACCCCAACCCCAACCCCGATCGCTATCATGGCTGCAGGATTAAAGCTGCGCATGCGTACAACTTTACCTGGATCAGCTAAGCTCAATTTAGGTGTATGGGTTTATAAGAATTACTTCGCAGAAAAGATAAGAGGCTTAGACCAGGCGGGTTATCTAAAGCAGCTATCCATTACCAATGAGCAGCGCCAAGATAAGGTCTTTGATACTAAGAATATCGAAAGTGGTGAGATTGTTCACGAGATTCCACGGGCAATTAAGCAAGAAGCTTGTAAAGCAGGTGACTTGCTTTTCCCGAAACAAGATCCACGCAAAGTTAATCTTATTGGTGAAAACCTGCGTGATGGCATCACTATGTATGTGCATTTGATGAACCGCAATGAGAACGTCATCAAAAACCTCCCTAATTGGCTGACCCAAAAGTGCAATGAGCTTATCTTGCTCGATTGGTCTTCCAAAGAGCCGGTGGCTGATATCCCCAATATATTTAATGATTCCAGGGTAAGGGTGGTTAGAGTAGAGGGGCAAGAGAAATTCATTAGAACCTTGGCGCAAAACCTCGCTACACAGATGGCGCGCTTCAAACATGTCTTTAAGATTGACTCGGATGTGAGCTTTAAGGGCAACTTCTTTGCAAAGCACCCATTAAAGCAAGGTGAGTTCTGGGTAGGTGATTGGCATCAAGGTAGAGACTTTAATGAGCGCCACCTGCATGGCGAGACCTACTATCACATTGATGATTTCTTTAGAGTCAATGGCTATGATGAACGCATTCTTGCCTATGGCCATGACGATACCAATCTCAAAGACCGCATGTTATTAGCCGGCCTGACTAAAAAAGTATTCAGCTATAACCAAATCCATCATCAAGAACACCCACAAGAGAGTAGGGCAACGAACCAAGATATGGTTCATCCGATGGTGAAGACTTATGAGAATCGCATTCTCACCGGGACAAGAGAAATCTGGCAAGGCATACAAGCAACATTGAAATACACCAAAGCAATTAATGAGCCAATAGCAGGGCAAGACAGTAATCAGGCAAATAATAAGCAATCAAACGCTAATTACATCCTATTTATAGCAGATGAGAAAAAGATAACAGAGCCCAATCCAAAAGCAGAGGACGAGGCAATCAACATTGTTGCCAGCTGGTATGAGAGTCAAGAGGATCTAAGTAAGACAAGCAAAGAAGAGAAGATTAAATTAATTTGGGAAAAGCAGGTTGAATAGAATTAATGCATATATAAAAATCTAAAAATAATTACGATTTATTGGCTTACTTACTAACTAAGGCAGAATATAAAAATGAGTGATAACAGAAATAAAACTCCCTATCAGCTTGCATCAAACTCCGCATTTTGGAGAACTGGTGTTGCGGAAAAAGTTAATTCTATCAATTACGATATATACAAAAAAAAATTCTCGATTGGAGTAAATGAAAAAATAGCAACTGCTGGGAGTTGTTTTGCACAACATATCGGCAATAAATTACGCCAGCATGGGTTTGATGTGATGGACAACGAGCCTATGCCCTGGTATTTTTCTGCGGCTAAAAAGAAAGAATTTAGCTATTCAATTTACAGTGCAAGATATGGAAATATCTATACAGTACGACAACTATTACAGTTAGCAAAGGAGGCATTTGGAGAATGGAAGCCAGAAAACATAATTTGGAAAAATAAAGAAGGTAGATATGTAGATGCCCTAAGACCAGGGGTTGAGCCTTATGGATTGGATACTGCCGAGGAAGTCGGTTGGCACCGAAAACTCCATCTTCAAAAGGTGAAGGCTCTTTTTGAAGATATGGATATTCTTATCTTTACCTTTGGCCTAACTGAAGCTTGGCGCGATAAAGCATCCGGCACTGTATACCCAATTGTCCCTGGTTCTATAGCGGGTGAGTTTGATTCTGACAAATATGAATTTATAAACTTTTCCTATGAGGAAATCCTAGCGGACTTTATAGAATTAATGCGATACATAAACGCTAAAACTAAACCAAAAAAATATCTCATTACGGTTTCACCAGTTCCCCTTACTGCTACAGCAACAGGTGACCATGTACTTAGTGCAACAACGTATTCAAAATCAGTTTTGAGGGCTGTTGCTGGATGGATCAATAATAACTTTGAGAATGTAGATTATTTTCCATCTTACGAGATTGTTATAAATCCATGGGCAAATAGCAATAAGTACGAAGATAATAAGCGATCAGTTTTGCCTTCGGCAGTTGATGAGGTGATGAAAATTTTCCTTAACCAGCATCAAGATAACGGGAATCATGAGGCGATATTTAAAAATATCAATCCAGCTATAACAAGTGGTGAAAAAAATATAGAGGATCTGATTTGTGAGGAAATATACTTAGATTTATTAAATTCGGAGAAAAAATGAAAATATTATTTTTCGGGAACTCTCTTTTGATCGCCCTATTAAATGCTTATAAAAGAAATAATGCAATACTAGGCCCAGACGTAGAGTGCTCCTTTTTTATAGAAATTGGAGGTCCTGGACCTGGCTGCACAATTGAAGAGGATAAAATTATTTTATCAAGTAGAGCTGATAAAGATAAACGCCCAGAGGTAATGGTTCCTGCTGATTTGCTGGATATCCCAATTTCACAATATGATGCGGTTGTATTTGTTGCTTTAGGCAGGCTGCATGGCATGAGTTTGGATAAGGATGTTCACATAGGTAGTTATGGGCAAATGTATGAATTTGGACCAAAAGTTAATGCATTAACAAATATTGCAATTAGTAAAAGCGCATATTCTGAGATGGTTAATTATTTTACTGAATCACAGGTAGGAGTATCCCTAATGAGGAGTTTAAAGGGGTACAAATTTAAAAGGATAGTAGTAGAGCAACCACTCTTGTCAGATTCAATTAAAGATCATCCCGATTGGATTTTAAGAAAATTATATGATGATCCAATTGCCGCGCTTAATTTTTTCCAAACCCAAAGACGAATTACATTGACTAGAATATGTGAAGAAGAGGGGGTTCATTTTATTCCTGCTCTTTTTGACAAAGAAGGCTTTACGCCATCTCATTTTTCTAATGAAGTTGATCTCTTTCATACAAATCATCATTACGCGGATTTACTTTTTAAAGAGATTTCACAAGCCCTTGCGAGATAGGCAATGCAAATTTCACAATTATTAAATGACTATAGATTGCCTTAAGTGTACCTACCAAATTTAATCACCTTTCCATCAATGGATCTTTTAAAATCTAGAAAAAGATCCCTGGCTAATGATCCTCTTTTAAAACCTGCACTGCAGGCTCTACTTAAAAGAGCTGATAAATTATTAATCGATGAAAATGTCTCAGTGACTCAAAAAAGTGAATTTGCTTGCAGTGTGGCTGGTGACCCACATTTTTATGTAAGTCTTTCCTCTTATTACTGGCCGGATGAAGCGGATGGCTCAGCACCATGGGTTTATAAGGATGGCGAATATAATCGTGTTGGTATTGCGCAATATGATTTTCTGAAATGGGAAATCATGTCTAACCGAGTCAATACTTTCACATTAGCCTGGTGGTGTACAAATAAACCCGAGTATGCATTGGCTGCAATTGAGCAAATTAGAACTTGGTTTCTTGATCCTAAAACATTTATGCTTCCGAATTTAGATTATGCTCAAACAATTCCAAATAAAGTAAAGGGCTCAAATGCAGGAATAATTGATTTAAATCAAATCGATCAATTGGTTAATTCTTTCGGCCTTATTGAAAAATCACCATACTGGACTTATGAGGACTCCATTAATTTAAAAAAATGGTGTAAAGATATGGTCAATTGGTTGCTTGTGAGTGAGGCTGGAAAAAGAGAAAGAAGCTCCAGTAATAATCATGGAATTTATTATGACAAAATCCTAGCATCATTCGCCTCCTATGCAGGTGATCGTATGTTAGTTACAGAGATCTTAAATTTGTTTTGTCAAAAAAGAGTTTTTTTGCAAATAGAGCCAAGCGGTGAGATGCCCCATGAAATGAAAAGAGCTGATGCTCATCACTATTTAATTTGGACGCTGAATGGTCTAATCTCCATGGCTATGATTGGCGAAAATTTTGAAATTGATCTATGGCATGAAACTTCCTCGGATGGAAGATCAATTAAGGGAGCTATTGAGTGGTCTACTGGCTTTATTAATGGATCAAAGGACTGGCCATACCCAGCAAAATTTAATCCAACCTTTGTAAGATTCGTAGATATATTTTGGCGTACTTCCCGCATATTTGGAGAGTCCCACCAATTAATCCTCGATAAATATATCTTTCCCCAGCAGGCCCCTAATTCGGTACAGTCTAATATATTAAATATTACTTTTCCTAGGCATGATTCATTAAACAATCTAGATGTCGAGTGTCGTTAATACGAATTTTTTTCATAAGTATATTTATATGGGCTCAAATTGGGATACAAAATTAGATATTCAATATCATGAGTGAGATTTTTAATAACAATAAACCATCTCTAATTGCATCCAATATTGGGGGGGCTGGATTGGGAAATCGGATGCGATTTACACTTAGCGCCCTTACTCTTGCGGAAGCAACTGGGAGAGATTTTTTTTATGTTTGGCCAAAAGTAGAAACATTTACCCCATTACTTGCTCAACTTTGGAAATTTAACGAGTCACTGATTTCAAAGGAAGTTGCGGATAAAATTTGTAAGTCATTGGCTCGAGTTGAGCAATTTAAAGAGCTCCCAGAGCCCCCTAATGAAATGCCAGTGTGGCATTTTTACTCTCATGATACTGTACGGCTTCCTGAAGGACTTAAGGGCTCTACGTGGGGTCAGCGTCTTAGAAGTCTTGAGCCGGAAGAATCAATAGCGCGACGTATAAAGAGTTTTTATAGTGAAAACTTAATCGGAAAATCCTTTGTTGGGGTTATGATACGCTCACATAAAAAGACAAATCCAAAGACGCTTGAGGCTTCACCTGTTGAGTGGTATGTCGAACGAATGTCAGAGCTTTGTTCGATTTATCCTGGAATTAACTTCTTTATATCAAGTGATACAATGGAGGCACAGGATAGAATCATGGAGGCATTTCCTACTGCTTGTAGTCAAATTGGCAAGGGCGAGTATGGATCTGATGCTGGAGTTATCTCAAGCGTCGTTGATCTATATCTTTTGGCTTCATCTTCATACATGCTAGTGCCTTATTTTTCTAGCTTTCCTGTTTTATCGCAAGAGCTATGTGATAAACGAGTGGTTTTAGAGCATAGCCGTAGCGGTGATTCAAAAGTAATTATTTCAAGTGTTCCATTAGCGCTTGATCCTCTTCATCCTGCTAGTCGTGAATGGTAATTAGACTATTAATATAAATCTAAGGATATTCATTCGTTAAACATTTTTTATTTTATGAAATTTACCATCAGTACAAATTGCCAAATAGGTTTGATAGCAAATGTTAAATGTTACAACCTACATAGAAGCGATTCTTGATTGAATCTCAAGATCATTATCGCCTCCTCCAATTCCTCAGCATTTTTCGACAAATGCTTATCGAGCATCAAGCTTTCTGGGGATGGGGAGTGCCAAGTGCTGGTGGTTGATAACTGCTCTACAGATCGAACCATCTCCGACTTAATGCAATTCTCTGCGCCTGGCGTATCGCTAGGTTATGTTTCTGAGAAAGACTCTGGTCCTGCACAGGCTTTGAATACGGGATTTAAGCTTGCCCTTGCCGATCCATCTGTGGATATTATTGGCTGGCTCAATTCGGATGATTGCTATGCCCCAGGAGCGATTGATCGTGCTTTAGCTGCCTTTAAGGCTAATCCCAAGCTCAAAATTGTTTATGGGCTGGGTCAGCATATCGATGAGCATGGGAAAGATTTAGGAGCCTATCCAACGCTGGATTCAACTACTAATATCAAGTCTTTTGCTGACGGCAGTTTTATTTGTCAGCCAACAGTTTTCTTTCGCAAAGAAGTATTTTCGGAAGTTGGGTTCTTAGATGAGTCTTTGAAAACAGCTTTTGATTTTGACTTCTGGCTACGCATCTTTAAGCATTACCCACGCAGTCGTATTGGGTTCATCAATAAAGTGCAAGCGTACTCACGTTTACATGGCCAGTGTTTGACTAAGCGTCTGCGTAAAACAGTTGCATTAGAGAGCATGGCAGTCATTGCCCGTCATCTCAAGTTTGCACCATCTCATTGGATTCTGACTTACTTTGATGAAATCTGTGAACGCTATCCCTTTGTAGATGAGCCAGAATCTCTCTTAGATAACCTGAAAGCCTTTTTGGTTAGCGCCAAACCCTTTGTGAGGCCTGCAGAGTTCGCTAAATTAGTAAAGCGCTTAGAGGGCGATTGGCGTTTGCGATTATCCAATCAGCAGCTCTATATTGGAGTTCAGCCCGATGGTTGGGTGAGCAAACGTCTTGTGGTGAAGCTACGTTACTCAAAGGATGGGGCCAAGACCATTAGCCTGAAATGCCGTGGTTCCTGGCCTAAAGATGCAAATCTGAATTTACGTATTCGGTCTGCAGCAGGCGATGTAGAGATGGTAAAGCTCGGCACGAGAGATCAATTTATCCTGCGATTGGAGGCCCCAGAAACCTCAACTCAGGCCTTTACTGCTTGGACGATAGAAACCAACCAGTCATTTGTGCCTGCAAAAGAATTAAAGCGCTCTAAAGATAAGCGCCATCTATCCTTTAAGGTAGAGGGTGTAGAGTTAGCTTAATCAATCTAATTGTATTTAGTCTGCTAGGTTGATTTCTTAAGAGGTGACAAGATCTGCAGTGACTGTTTGTGAATTTTGCAATACTTAGCAACAGGGAATGTGAAAAGTAATGAGTCAAGAGTCTAAAAATACCAGCAATTTATTGTTTGACTGCATCAACAACAGTGGCTCTACAGAGGCTATCAATTTTATTCTAAGCTTAATTGATGATCAGTATGCCTTTCAAGATCTTACTACAGCTCGCAAATTAAAACTAATACAGTTTCTAATTACCCATTATGAGATCCTTCTGGCATTAAAGATTTATGAGCAGATCAATCTCGCTGATACTGGGGACGACTTGCAGTTGCAGTGGACGCAGTTAGGTCAAACTTTATCGCTTTACTCCCCTGGTTCCCTCAAGAAATTTGAGACTATTGCCTACCAATTTCATAATCGCAGTAAGAATTTAATCTATCCCCAAATTGTTGAGAAAATTCAACTGGCTATTACGCATAAGAAAGGTTTCTCATTTGTGCGTCTTGGTGATGGCGAAGGAAATATCTTAGGTCTGCAGCTTTCTGATTTTTCAGACATGAGTAGACGTCACGCCAATGAGATTTCTCAACTCCAATTTGGCAAGGATGTTTTAGCCCAGGCTGACCAGGAAATGCTATCTGGGTACTTAATGGATAGCGTGAGAAGTGTTGATGTTTTGGGAATCATGTCACCACTGAGCTTACTTCGCAGGATTGACACTCGCGAACTGCCTTTTGCTAGGCAATTAGCAGGAAACATCATGAACTATCTTGTTTTGTATGAAAAGTTCAATGCTCAATTTAATGACTTTGAGTATATTGATAGCGCAATAAACTATGACCCTTATTGGGAAAATGAAGTGCTGCAGATAGCCTTTAATTCTGGTTGTATTGGTGTAGTTGGTCCGCACCCAGAGGCTGTAGATTACTTTAAGGATCGTCAGATTGATGACATTCTGTACTTCAATATTCCTGGGGAGAGGAAATATTTTCCGGGTGAAATGAGTCACTTTCATGATGTATTTCCAACTATCGTTTCTGCTTTAAGTGGTCATGATTTCTCTGGCCGTGTTTTTTTAGTGGGCGGTGGCTTATTGGGCAAATACTATTGCCATCTAATTAAAGCGTGTGGTGGCGTAGCTTTAGATATTGGATCCACAATGGACCGTATATGTGGGCATTTATTTACCAGGGCATCCTAATCTGGTGCTTTTTAAACATTTTGCGCTGTTTTATTCGCTTCAAGCTTTATTTCCATCGCCACATCATAATCTGAATATATAGTATTTATATACTAAATATATATGGTGTTTCAGTAGTACTAAAAGAGTATATGGCTACCCTGATCTAGCTCTCTATCTACGTCCAAATGTCGCTAAAATGACTTGTAATAAATTCACTCGAGAGCTGTTTTGCTAACATCCGAAGAAGTCACCTTAGCCTATAGGCTGTACTTAGGTCGTGAACCTGAAAATGCTGATGTAGTCAATAATCTATGCCAAACCGTGCATACGATTCGTGAGTTGCGTGCGGCTTTTATGGAATCCCCTGAGTTTCGAAAACTGATGGGCGAAGAGCTCGACAAGCAGCAACAGATTCGCCATCGCCATCCTTTTACCTCTCCCCATATTCCCGTAGAGAGTGAAGTATCTGATGAGGTGCTCTCCAAAATGTTTGACCGAATACACGATGAGTGGTCCAACTTAGGCATTATTGAACCCTACTGGTCTGTAATTACGCAGCCGCAGTTTTATCGTGCTGACTTTGCAGAAAATCGTAAACAATTTTTAACCTCAGGCAAGAGTGTCTGCACCGTGTTTTTGTCTGCACTGCGCCGCAATGGCATTAATCCCAACATGTTAGAGACTTGCTTAGAGGTCGGTTGTGGAGTGGGCCGAGTAACCGTTTCATTGGCCCAAAACTTCAAACAGGTCATTGCGGTAGATATTTCACAGCCGCATCTAGATCTCGCTAAAGAAATTCTGACCCAAGAAAATATTCACAATGTGGAATTTCAGCAGTGGCGCAATATGGGTAACTTGTATCAAATTCCTGCAGTCGATGCCATCTTTACTGTCATCACTTTGCAGCACAATCCACCACCTATCATTGCCTGGACATTAAGAGCATTGCTCTATTCCTTAAAGCCTGATGGCATTGCGTACTTTCAGATTCCGACCTATAAAAATGGCTATTTATTTGAGGCTGAGCGCTATCTAGAGACACAAATGCCTAAAGATTTTGAGATGCACTTCTTGCCCCAAAAAGACGTCTTTAAGATTATTGCTGGTGAAAATTGTGCTTTGCTGGAGGTGAGAGAGGACCCTATGGTCGGCGAGGAAAACATCATGCTCTCCAATACCTTCCTCGTGCAGAAAAATGCTTGATCTCGCACTTGCAAAACACTTTGCCCGCTTACTCCACCCAGAAATAGAATCTACAGCGCTAGCTAGCACTTCGCAAGAAGCCGCTTTTCAGAATTGGTGGTTAGTAAAGGGTAGGGCAGCCTATCCCTATTGGTCTTATCTCACTACCGCTGAAATCACTGAACTATCGCAAGTTGCCGGCACCATTAAGGTTGGCACTCTGGATGTGAAGGTGCCTAAGGCGATGCAACTGGCCTTATCTCTGAGGCCCGATGTGATTCAAAAATTTTCTCAAAAAAAATCACCCAATACAGAGTTTGGCAAAGCAGATCCTCGGGCTCTAGCTGGATGGTTCTTTGCTATGGGCATCAAGGAGCATCTCTTTCAGGAAATCATCAACCCAGAGTGGGTGCGCGAGCTTGATCGCTCCGTTCCTTTAGAGGTGTCAGATGCCAGCACTACTAATGCAGAGGTGCCATTACCAACCGTGTTCATGGTTTTGGTGTGGAGCTTGCTAGAGCCTGAGTTACAGGCGGTGATGGATTTAAATAAATCTGCCTCACGCTATCGCTTTATTGCTTGGTTCTTTACCAATGCCATGGAACTATTTCAATTTAGCCCCTTGCTGTCCAATCGCTGGAAGTCATGGCTACAAGAGGGAGTATACCTAGGACAAGGTGCTGAGAGCTTACCCCGTTATATTGTGCTCGAACACTCCTTAATGAAGGCGGGGGTTGCCCCCGATCTTAAAACGACTGCTGGCATTGAAAAGCTCCGAGCGTATGCCGCCACCCAAATTAGTGAAAAAGGGAAGTGGGCTTGGCTTAAGCAAAGGTCCAATCAAGTGGTGATATTTCCGTTTGCTCGCTTTGATCCAATGTTATCTAATGCCCAACAGCCAGTTCAGCCTAAGCGCCCATTTGGCTTAAATCTGATTGGCTTTGCCTATGGTGAGCTGGGTATCGGTGAAGATCTAAGGATGGCGGTAGCAGCCTGTGAAGCTGCAAAGATTCCATATCGCATTGTGAACATCAAACCTGGTGATGAAATTCGTCAGGAAGACTTGAGTTTAAAAGAGCGGATTGAAAGTAGCCTCAAGGATGCTCAATACTCGATCAACGTGTTCATCATGCCCGGATTTGATACGGTTGCCCGCTTGTTTATGCGCAAGGGTGACAGGGTATTTAAGGGTTTCTACAACATCGGCTGGTGGCCATGGGAATTATCAGTATGGCCTAAAGCGTGGGATAAGGCCTTCGAAGTAGTCGATGAGGTCTGGGCAGGAAGTACCTTTAGCTTTGAGATGTATCAAAGCTCTACAACAAAGCCTTCTCGGCAAATGCCTTTGGCAGTCAGTGTTGAGCGGGTAAAGCCATTTACTAGGAAGCATTTCGGGCTACCTGCAAAAAGCTTCTTGTTTCTCTATGTATTTGATTTTAATTCCCATATCAAGCGCAAGAACCCAGAGGCTGCTATTGAGGCATTTCAGCAGGCCTTCCCAATCAATAAAGCCAATCCTAGCCAGCCAGTGGGTCTGGTGCTCAAACTGATGAATACCAAACTCAAGGATCCACAGTGGCTTGCTTTTGAAAAAATATGTGCCGCAGATAAGCGGATTCAGATTATGAATAAGACACTGGATAGAGAGGAGGTATTGGGCTTAATTCAGGTATGCGATGCCTATATATCTCCACACCGAGCAGAAGGCTTTGGCAGGACGATTGCTGAGGCTATGCTCTTAGGTAAGCCCGTAATTGCCACCAATCATTCTGGTAATCAGTGCTTTATGCATCCCGAAGTCACCTTCCCCATTGATTACGACTTAACTCCATTGAAAAAAGGGGATTACCACTTTATTCAAGATGATGATGGTGCTAATTGGGCTGATCCATCCGTAAAAGATGCCGCTAAACAAATGAAGGCAGCTTATTTAAAGGCTAAAGATCCAGCCTTCTTAAAACAATTAAAGCAGTACTCTGAAGAAGTTTTCGCGCCAGCAAGAACTGGGGCCTTGATGAAAGAGCGTTTGGCGGAGATTGGCGCTCAAGGCTCACTACCATAGAGACTCGATGTAAGCTGATGATTAACGCTTACATTGGAGATGACGCGTTCTCCCAAAATAGTTTTTGGGGCATATCGGCAAGAGAATAAATCGTTGCCCACTCCCGAATGATTTTGTATAGCAAGAAAGAACCGCTTTTCTCTAACTGCATGCTTGTAGATATCTCATTTAAGAGGCTGACTAAAGCATCACGTTGTAAGAGCGCCAAGATCATGTGCTCTTGTCTGATCTCTAGGGGGTCAATGGCTTTAGATTGAACTTTGGCGACTAGAGTGTTGACGGCATCTGCGACCGCATCTTCATTGGCTTCAGCGATGATGCAATTACGATCGTTATACCAAAAATCCCGACCACCGACCGACTCTGTGCTGACGACTGGCAGGCCACATAGAAGATATTCGCTACTAGCAAAACAGGCGCCCTCCTTCTCAGAGAAAATGCCACCTACATAAGATTGGTTCAGAATTTGGGTTACTTGCTCTCGGGGAATGCGATCTTCATTAATGTATTGAGGGTTTAACTGCTTTAGGTCCCAGAAGTTCTTTTCTGAATAGTTTTTGCCCTGAATAATGGCTAAACCTTCAACATTTTTAGCCAGCCAGGGTCGCTTCATGAGCTCTGGCCTTGCATTCATGACCATTCGATAGATTTTTTCTTCATTCAGAATCTTAAAAATATTCTCATCAATAAAGCTATTTTGATTGCATTGAATTGCACTAAATCCGACATCTCTGGCTGTCTCTACTTGAGAGGCACTGTTACCGAGCCAATAAATTTCTTTTAAATTAAATTGGGGGTTTTGATGAGTAAAGCATTTTTTTGCATACTCAAAGTTCCACTTGTCAAAGTAAAAGCCGATGCTAATGATTAGCCTATCTCCAGCTTGGAAAAAGCCTAAAGCAGGGTAGTTATGCTCTAGATTTTCTAAAAAGAAGAGGCGTCCACGATCCGATTTGGCAAGACGAGTGATGAGAACGTAGTCAGAGTAGGCCCATGCTGGCTTTTGTGAACCATCGTTAGTCATAATTCAATTTTCTATCGGAGTTACGGATGGCTCCTTTTGTAGGCCTCAAAGTTCTTAGTATGTTCATTTACTTCGCCATTGATCATTTGTGGGTTAATGAATACCTTCCCACCGCCTTCTCTGATTTTCTGATGAAAAAACACATGCTCAGAAACCTCCTCATTGCGTTGATTTAACCCGTGATAGCGCAAGCCTTTCAGGGCAGGAGCTTTATAAATAGCGAGGCCACCAAAAGCAGAGTCGACCTCAATCCAGTCTTCGGTTTCACTGATGGAGATCATTCGGGAGTAGACCGCGCAAGCAATGGACTCCTCTTCACTCATGCCACGCTTACCCAGAAAACGTTGCACATCCCAGCAATCATTAGGAGACCAAACTTCGTGCCTTAGGGCGTATACGTCGTAATAATGCCCCCATTGGTTTGCAGTACAAGCAGTCCAATCGGGTTTACTCCAACACGATTCGATTGCTTTGCCGGTAATATAGCTATTTACCCCATCAAGATCAGCGACAACAAGGTATTGAACGTCAGAATAGCTTGGATTGTTCTCAAGTTCTTCTAAGTATTTATTGCGACAAAAGGCAATCCTCTGTGTGCGCAATGGATAGTGATTGCGCAGGTTACCTAGAGAAATGTAGCGAAAGTTTTCAACTTCACCCTCTAACTCTTTTAATTGCTCGACGGTGTTGTCATCGCTGTCAGATTCAATGATCAACCATTGCTTGTTTTTAAACACACTCATCGCATTTTGTAAAATTAAAACCTCATCTTTGATGGTTTTTCCACAGTTTCTGGCAATGCCTGCTATTAAAAATTTCTCAGACGTAGCTTTTTTCATGGTGCAGTTTTCCGTGCAAATTAAGTGGGCTTACTTTGGGTGTTGATGCTCTGAATTTTTTTAGTAGCGTTCAGCACGAGATTATCAATACCCGGGCGGAGCAAAAATTCTGGAGAGATAAAAAGTTTTAGCAATAATGAAGATGAGGTTATACCAATATATTGCTTGATATTATCCTCTTCCAATGGGGCTCGATTATAAAAAATCTTAAAGGCTGAATCGATATCTTCCATGGTCACGAGCATCGTTGATATTTGAGAATTTACAGGGGTATTATGTTCCATCATTACTGAATGATACTAGCCCTTATTTTTATTCATCTCAACAATGGTTTGTGCCGCCTTAATCAGTGCTGGCCAGCATTCTTTTCTATTCAAAAACTCTTCTGAGAGTAAAAAGGAGGTAAAAAGCTGCTGTGAACTGCTGCCAATCCTGGGCTCAATGACACCCATATTTTCCGGCAGTCGATCTAAAAATATCTTATAGGCAGCCACCACATCTTCTGCCATGATTTTGTAGCTTGCCATATTAAGAGGGACAGCTTTTTCCCCATTATTGCTTGCAATTTTGGCTGCATCTTCTGTGCCAGGATCACCTTCTTTTAAAAGAAGACCATGTTCTGCGCGACTTAATAATGCCTCATATGTTGTTGAATCTAAATCTGGGCATTCTGGTAGTTCTTCGTTGTACAAAATACTTTCCCCATATTTTTTTTCATCGTAATTTACTTGAGTAAAGTGCGCACCAACGGCACCAATATAAAAACCAAAGTTTGGAAATAAACTAAGCCTGATCGCTTTAAGGCCTGTTAGGGCACAGGTTTTAATGTTGTCTTGCGATGTTGCTACACCCCCGAAACCCTTGCTGTTAAGCCATTCGATCACCTTGCGGTGATATCTTTGGTGATAAGGTCTATCTCCAATCAATTGCAAGTATTCCTCAACCATTGGACGGATTTTTTGCCAAGTGGAGCGATACATTCCGAACCCCCAGCTATGGGCCATACCAACGTATTTTTGGCTATTGAGCTTTTGTGTTTCTACTGGCACTAGGTAGTTACTGGTATGCATTGACATCATGCCAATACGCTCGTCGTTTCTAAATTTATCTGCTAGCTTATTGAGTTCGTGTAAGTAACCTTGCCCCAAGATCATGTCATGCTCGCAAAAGACAGCGAATTCATAATCATTTTTTTCAAATAGGCAGCGTTCGGAAAAATCGTAATGCAGGGCAATGCCCAGATTTTGAGGTTGCAGAAAAAAATGATCTTGATCAACAGCTTGTATCGCTAGCTCGGTAACTTTGGCATGCTCGTCTTTGCTGGTAGAAAGATGTCGATCTTGTAGCCCATCTTGAAAAATATACAAATCATAGAGCTCTGAAAATGGCTTGCTATTAATCTTCTGATCGAGGATGGACTGCAATACCCTGGAAAAATAATCTATATTGTTGTAGCAGATCAGCGCCAAAGCCTTTTTCATAGGCGGTAAAGGGCTCTCGCCTGCTTGAGGGGGTGGAGAGTCATCAAGCGGTTTTGATGTCCCAGTAAGGTTTTTGAAAAGATTAAACATAGCTATTTTTAATGATCAATATACAGACCATACCAGTAAGCGCAAGGTACTTTTGGGCTAATTTATTCGGTAGCCATAATATAAATATGGTAGATTCAATCCATCTATTTATTTGCATTGCACCATATCAGGATAAAGGGCTTGCCCCGTTTTTTATGAAATTTACTCTCCCGTTCTTTAAGAAGAAAAGTGATCTAGCTATTAAGGAGGCCTTAGATTATCTTGCTGAACAAGCGGTGGAAGTGATGAGTCCACCAAAGGTTGACTGGGGATCAGTTGGGGCTGATAGTTTCGCTCCCCCATCATCACCCACCCAATCTACTGATTCGGAGGGGATGGCCTCATTTGAGGCGGTTGATATTCCGGTCCCAGTTGCGTCGCCTCAGAGCACTCAGACCTCTGTCCCCATAGCCGCTCTTGGCTCCACTTCTACTCCTATTGCTTCGGAACTAGATGATGAAGTCATTCCGACGCCGGTTAAGGTTGCCCCTCAGGCTAGTTTATTCCCGCCCATCGCAGAAGCGGAGCGCGCTCCGCAGCCAGCATTCGAGACGGTAACTGAGCCAGCAACCCAACCATTACAGATGACCAAAGAGGACGTGATTGCCGCATACAAGATTTTTTTAAATCGGCTACCAGAGTCAACGGCGGTGATAGATCGGCGCATTGGCAGTGCTGCAGAAGCTAATTTGATTCAATTTGTGCTCGCTGATGAATTTCTTAAGCGCCCTGAAGTAAGCCCAATGATTCTAGGTGTTGCAAAGCAGATCATTGATCGTCAAAAAGCCACTACTTTGCAGGCTAACAAGCCAGAGGCTGGTCAATAAGTCTCTTCTAAAGCCATCTTAAGCAATAGCTGTTATCGAAGTCTTATCGTAAATAGCTCATCAAGATGGGTTTGTATTTAGAGGCGAGGGCTTCAACGGTAAATTGTGCACCAGTTTCTTTGGCTTTGAGCTTTTTGCTTCCTTTTTTAATCTTACGGGCTTTTTGCAGTTGCAAAACAGCATCATCAATTGAGGGCTCTGACCACCAAGATGGATCACAGTCAGGATAGTCTCCGCGATTCACAGTCTTTTTGTCCCAACCCAGTATCAGGGAATTCGTTTTATTAAGAAAATCTGCTGGCCCTGAGAAGTCGGTACTAATCACGGTTAAACCATGTTGTAGGGCTTCAACAAGAGTGCGCCCAAAGCCTTCACTGCGATGTAAAGACAGATAGCAATTAGCCGAGCGATAAAGGTCTGCCAATTGGTTTGGAGTGAGCGATTCGGTCACGTATTTAATACGGGGGTGGGTTGGTAACCATTTGTGGCGGTTATGAAGCATACCCTTAGAGCGATTGATCTTGAGAATCAAGTAATGATCTGGATCGCCCTCCGAGGCCTGTAGGTAAGCCTCAATTGCACCCTGAGGGTTTTTGCGATTAAGTGTTGAATGAATATCAAAAATGAACAAAGATACAAAAGCATCTTTTGGAATGCCTAACTCTTCCCTAAACTTTTTACCAGAGTGTGGATGCTTAATCACGGGCAGGGGAATCGCTAAAGTAAGTTTTTTAGCTTTCTCAAAAAAAGCTGCTTGTACAAATTTAGTAGGGCACCAAATGTGGTCTACCAATTCCAGGGCCTTTAAATACTTATTAGGAAAGTCTGGCAACTCCCATAAAAAATACCCTAACTTCATCTTCGGTTGAGTAAACAAGTGTGGATGAAGCTCTGCTAGGCGCAAACACGTTCCAGCAGACATAAAGAAGATGCTCACTGCAAAATCTTCTTGCGATAAGTTCTTCCACGCAACGGGTACTTGATTTTGAGACTCGGTCGGTAGATCGATTACTGAAAAAGGAATATTGAGATAGTCCAGCATTGCTGCAAAAGAACGCAAGTCTTCTCCTAAGCCCAGTGGCGAAGTTGCATAACCGATTAAGTTAAATCCTTTGGATGACATATTGATCAATTGAAGTTCAAGAAAAAAGGAGCCGATATGGCTCCTTTTTCAAATAACAATCGTACTCGCTTGGTAAACCAGTGCGTCACTTAGGTGCTAGCTGGAGCTGCCGCCTTGTCGGCCGCCTCTTTTTCTTGCGCCAATTTTTGTTGATACATAATGCTGAAATTCATTTCGGCAATATTGATTGGCGGGAAGCCGGCACGATTGATGAGATCAGCAATGTTGTAACGCAACGCCGGTAAGAGTACGGTTGGGCAATTAATTTCCATGCTGGGCTCAAACTGATCTTCAGGAATATTGCGCACTTCAAAGATGCCCGCTTGATCAGCAGAAACATTGAAAACAACTTTGTCGCCAATCTTCGATTTGATGGTACCTCTGAGAAGGCTTTCGTAAACGCCATCACTGACTTTTTCATAAGAAGTTTCAATTGAAATCTCTACTTTCGCCTCATCACGCTCCAAAAATATCGCTGGGGAGTTTGGTTGCTCAAAAGAGACGTCCTTTAAATAGATCTTTTGAATTGCAAAGACAGGCTTTTTTTGGGCCTCTGCTGCTGGTGTTGCTGTGGTTTCTGCCATGTTCATCTCCTAAACAAGAAATACCTCAATAAATTGAAAGAGCTAGTCCACTTATAGACTGACTCAAGCGATGTGTTGATTTTATGCTGATTGCTTGAAAGTTCTAGGGCTTAATTGGGGTGAAGAAGTGGGTAGTAGATTGAATATACATTTTCAATAATGTTATAACATATTGAAATATATAGATATTTATAAAATATGTAGTACTTATATACCAGTTCATCAGAGCCATCAATACCCTGCAAAAGAGTATCTAGGGTATCTAGTTTACGGGGGTCTAGAGGCTTCTAATACATCCATGGAAACGAAATTCATTTTAGGAACTCAGCCGGTAGGCAGGTACAGCGCTTGATTGTGTAATCGAGACTTTGAATATGACATCTAGAACATTTGCAACTTACAGCACACGCTACGATATTAACGGTACGCTGACCGATGGGTCAACGGTTGCCGGTTATTTTGTGTTGCAAAACGTTGCAGATAATCCTGGTGTAGATAATAGCGTTTCGTTGCTGGCTGAGAATATTACTGTTGACGGCAAACAACAAGGCGAGCTCTTTTCCTATACGTATTCACTTACAGGCGCCAGTACAACGGTAGATTGCTACATTGGTACGCAAGAGTCGGTCAATGATGTTTCATACGCTACATACACGTATAACTTGGTTAGTCAGGCACTAACAGATACTGGTGTAGACGGCAATCAAGCATATGAAATTCTTTCTCTACATTTCACCTCAAGTATTGATGATGGTGGCAGTATTACTGTTGACTTAACGGGTAATTCTGAGTTTTCATATGATGCCTTTAGCTATGATGGTATTAGCGAGGTAGCTGTACCCTTTAATGTAACAGCTACCGTTTTAACACCCACCGAGTCGAATATTGTGTGCTATGCAAAGGGCACCATGATCGAGACTATTCGCGGCCCAGTGCGCGTTGAAAAACTCAAGCTAGGCGAAATGATTTTGACGGTATCTGGTAAATATGAGCCATTAAAGTGGCTTGGTTTCCGTACCGTGGATTGCAAGCGTCATTCAAATCAAGCAGAAGCTAATCCTATCCGGATTGTGAAAAACGCCTTTGGCCTCAATCAACCGGCGCGCGATCTTTACTTGAGCCCGCTGCACTCTGTGTATGTAGACGGCATTCTGATTCCTGCTATCGATTTATTGAATGGTGTTACCGTATTGCAAGAAACCCGTTCAAAAATTACCTACTTCCACGTGGAGTTGCCAAGTCATAATGCGATCTATGCAGAAGGATTGACTGCAGAAACCTACCTTGACGATAACAATCGCGATTTCTTTATGGATAGTTCCTCTGGTCAGTTGGTAGATATCCATGCAGAATTTAGCGAAAAGCAATTTCCAGATCAAAGTTCAGCACAAATCTGGGCTGCCAAGGGATTTGCTAAGGTGATGCGCGATGGCCCCCAAGTAGACGCGGTCAGAACAAGGCTCTTAGAATCAGTCGCCACAATTTCAGCACAGAGTGAGCCAGATTATTCTGAGCACCTCATGGCTGCATAGCCCCCCATGAGCCCTAAACCGCCATTTGAGGGATTTGCTAGTAAGTTTGTACTACCTTTCGAAATGCAAAAGAGTACTTGCTACACACCCAATTTAGTATCGATCAATTTCCCACAAATGATAAATTGGTCTCATCGAAATAGTATGTCCTACATGAAAGTTTGGAGAGAGTAATTATGGCTGCTTTTGGTCTATTTAATTCATATGCGACGCAATACAATATATGCGGCCTCTTAAAAGACGGCGCGTCGGTCTCTGGATATTTTGTTGTTCAAAATAATCCACTAAATCCTGGGGTTGATAACTCAGTATCGCTCTTGGCCGAAAATATTAAAGTCACCGGTAAGCAGCTGGGTGAAACTTTTACTTATACCTTTGGCGTGGCTGGTACCGCCGATACGGTATTTGCTGAAGCAAACAGAAGCATCGGTACATCGAGTGGGGGATACACTTCTTATTTATATGACGTAGTCAGTTTCGGGGCAAATAATTGGACAGTTTTAGGGCCTCCAGTAGTTAATTACACTGGTGTTGCTGTGTTGTCTCTTGAATTTACTACCAAAATCAATGAGAGCTCCGGCGTCATTACTGCTAAGTTAACTAACAGCGCAGGCGCAGAGTTGGGCACCCTAAATTACGACCAGATTGATTACAGTAATGACATTAACGATGTTTCGGTTTCCTATGCCTCTGCTTTCAATACATCTATCACTACGCTCCGAGCAACTACCTCAACAATTATTTGCTACGCCAAGGGCACCTTTATTGCTACTGCAAGAGGTATGGTCTCTGTTGAGAAGCTCAAAATTGGCGATTTGATTCTAACGATCTCTGGTAAATATGAACCTCTCAAATGGTTGGGTTTCCGTACTGTAGATTGCAAGCGTCACCCTAACCAACAAGAAGCACATCCAGTGCGGATTGCTAAGGATGCCTTCGGCCTTAACCAGCCTGTGCGTGATTTGTATCTCAGTCCTTTGCACTCTGTATACGTAGATGGCATTTTGATTCCTGCGATTGATCTGGTGAATGGCACTACGGTATCTCAGGAAGTGCGCTCTAAGATTACTTACTTCCACGTTGAGTTACCAATGCATAATGCGATTTTTGCTGAAGGTTTAACTGCAGAATCATATTTGGATGACAACAATCGTGATTTCTTTATTGATAAAACGACTGGTCAAGTAGTCAATATGAATGCGCAGTTTGCAGAGAAGCAATTTGCTGATATGACTTCTGCTGAAATCTGGGCCGCTAAAGGCTTTGCTAAAGTGATGCGCGATGGTCCTCAGGTAGAAGCTGTGCGCAATAAGTTAAGACGTCAGCATAGCCATCAGGAGTCTCAAGCTACTATGGAGATGGCTGCCTAATAGTAGTTTTCTTCACAAAAAACCACCTCTTTAGGTGGTTTTTTCTTATTTAAATTCGACTATTATCATTAACATCATGAATACATCTAATTTAGTTATTCCAGTCATTCTCTGCGGCGGATCTGGTACCAGACTGTGGCCTCTTTCCCGCTCTGGCTTTCCCAAGCAGTTTTTGGTGCTATCAGGTGACGGCTCTCAAAAAAGCCTTTTTCAGCAGGCGATTGAGCGGATTCAAACCACTGCCAGTGCACACATTGAGCTTGGCAATACCGTGATCGTCACCAACGAAGAGCATCGTTTTTTAGCGCTTGATCAGTTACGTGAATTAATGCATGAATCAAAACGTGAATCAAAGAGTGCAGCTAAACATTTTCAAGCGACTTTATTGCTAGAGCCCACCGGCAGAAATACCGCTCCGGCCTTAACGCTTGCAGCGCTTCATGCCCAAGAGTTTGGCGACCCCATTTTAGTGGTAACACCGGCAGATCAAACGGTAAAAGATGGCGCCGCCTTTACCAAGGCTTTGCAAGAGGCTGTTGAAATTGCCAAAGAGGGAGCCATTGCGATTTTGGGTATTACCCCAAGCGCTCCTGAAACTGGCTATGGTTACATTAAGACAGATAGTCAATTGACAGTAGAGCGTTTTGTTGAAAAGCCTGATGGCCAAACTGCTAAAAAGTATTTGGAAGAGGGCGGTTACTTTTGGAATGGCGGGATGTTTGTACTCAAGGCTAGCGTATGGCTAGCAGCACTAAAAGAATATCGCCCTGATATTTTGGCTGCCACTGAAAAATCCTGGCAAGCTAAAGAACAAGATGCTTCTGGTGATGCCCTTTTTGTGCGCCCAGGAAAAGCGGCATTTAATGCCATCCCTAGTGAGTCCATTGACTATGCTGTGATAGAAAAGTGCCCTGGCTCACAGTTTCCGATCAAGATGGTTGAGCTTAATGCTGGCTGGAATGATTTAGGCGCATGGGATGCTGTTTGGCAGGTCGGCAAGCAGGATCAAGAAGGTAATGTTACTTCTGGCGACACTTTATTAACAGGGACCAAGAATTCACTCATTCATGCCAGTACTCGTTTGGTAAGCGCTGTAGGTGTAGAGAATCTCATCATTATCGAAACTGCTGATGCGGTCTTGGTGGCTGACCGAGCCAATAGCCAAGCCGTTAAAAACATCGTCAGTCAATTAGATGCTCAACATCGTGAAGAGAAGAACCTCCATCGCAAGGTGGCTCGCCCTTGGGGTTGGTATGACAGTATTGACCAGGGTGAGCGCTTTAAAGTCAAACGCATTCAGGTCAAGCCGGGTGCTAGCTTGTCACTGCAAATGCATCACCATCGCGCTGAGCACTGGATTGTGGTGAAGGGGACTGCAGAGATTACCAATGGTGATCAAGTGATCGTATTGTCCGAGAACCAAAGTACCTATATTCCCCTTGGTCAGACGCATCGTTTGGCCAATCCAGGTGTTCTGCCTCTAGAAATTATTGAGGTCCAATCCGGCAGCTATTTAGGCGAAGATGACATCGTGCGTTTTGAAGATACTTACGGACGTAGTTAAGCGCGAAACGACGCACTACCCCAGTGCATTGATAAATTAAATCGTCATTCATTTTGTGTTTAATAGCGCTATATACATTAGAAAGAAATTGGAGTTCACTTGAAAGTCACCATTATTGGTAGTGGGTATGTTGGTTTAGTGACCGGCGCTTGTCTTGCTGAGCAGGGCAACAATGTATTCTGTGTAGACGTGGATCCTAAAAAGATTGAGATTC
>Ga0194038_1000164_pt1 | contig 28452 bp, 20 predicted proteins | sample JunL226m_MetaG_FD_148630 | JGI IMG/M metagenome (GOLD analysis project Ga0194038, IMG submission 148630) | Anoxic zone freshwater microbial communities from boreal shield lake in IISD Experimental Lakes Area, Ontario, Canada - Jun2016-L227-6m | ecosystem: Environmental > Aquatic > Freshwater >... | reverse complement strand
TGATGAGCTGGTTGAGGCGACACAAATTGACGAAGAAACTGCGAAAACGCTCATCATGAAAGCGCGCGAACATTGGTTTACTTCATGAGAGGAAGTAGTGCATGGCAACAACAACAGTAAAAGTACTCGCCAAGGAACTGAAAAGGACCGCAGCTGACCTCTTGGAGCAATTGAAGGCAGCTGGAATTGAAAAAGGTTCTGAGGACGAGGGTATTACCGAAAAGGACAAAACTGTTCTGCTGGAGTATTTGCAAAAAGCTCACGGTAATACCGAGACTGGCGCTCGTAAAAAGATTACTTTAATCAAGCGAGAGAATTCTGAAATTCGTCAGGCAGACTCTGCTGGTCGCACTCGGACCGTTCAAGTCGAGGTGCGCAAAAAGCGTGTGTTAGTAAAAGCTGGGGAGAAAGCTCCTGCAGTTGAAGAAGCACCGGCAAAAGCTGCTGCACCTGCAGCATCGGTCAAGCCAACACTTTCTGTTGAGGAGTTAGAAAAACGCGCAGCAGAAGCAACCCGTCAAGCTGAGTTATTGGCTCGTCAAGAAGCTGAAATGAACGCTGCAGAAGAGGCTCGTCAAAAAGCAGCCGCTAAATCGACAGTTGAGAAGAGCGTAGCGGATGATGGCGCTCCTGCAGCTGCAGCTGAGAAAAAAGCAAAGGCTGAAAAGGCTGCAAAAGATTTAGCTGCAAGTAAAGAAAAAGAGTTAGCTGAGATTCGTGTTCGTCGTGCCGCCGCTGAAGCAGAAGCTTTAGCGATTCGCGACATGATGAGTACGCCAGCCCGCGTTCTCAAGGCACCAAGTGAAGTGGCTGCTGACGAAGCGAAAAAAGGAACCCTGCATAAGCCGGCTAAGGTAGAAGGTGCAGAAGATAAGAAAAAATCTCCCACTAAGGTTGGCGGTAAGACAATCAAGTCTTCAGAGACATCCTCTACTTGGCAAGAAGAAGGCGCTAAAAAACCTGGTGGTCTGAAAACTCGTGGCGATGTATCCGGTGGTGTTGGCGGTTGGCGCTCTGGCGGTGGTCGCAGAAAGCAACGTCAAATTGCTGAGGCTAACGTTGATACCAACTTCCAAGTACCTACAGAAAAAGTGGTGCATGACGTACAGGTGCCAGAAACAATTACTGTTGCTGAGTTAGCTCATGCAATGGCAGTCAAGAGTGCCGAAGTAATTAAGCTTTTGATGGGCATGGGTCAAATGGTCACCATTAACCAGGTGCTTGATCAAGATACAGCGATGATCATCGTTGAAGAGATGGGCCATACAGCTCATGCTGCTAAGTTAGACGATCCTGATTTAGATCTTGGTATCGCTGGTCATGATGCGGAATTATTGCCGCGTCCTCCAGTAGTGACCGTAATGGGTCACGTTGACCATGGCAAAACCTCTTTGCTCGATAAGATTCGTGCAGCAAAAGTAGCAACTGGTGAAGCTGGTGGCATTACTCAGCATATTGGTGCTTATCACGTAGAAACACCGCGTGGCATGATTACCTTCTTAGATACCCCTGGGCATGAGGCCTTTACAGCAATGCGTGCGCGTGGTGCTAAGGCAACAGATATCGTGATCTTAGTGGTAGCAGCAGATGACGGTGTGATGCCGCAAACTAAGGAAGCGATTCACCATGCAGTGGCAGGTGGTGTTCCGATTGTTGTTGCCATCAATAAAATTGATAAACCAGATGCTAACTTAGAGCGGGTTAAGACCGAACTAGTTGCAGAGCAAGTGGTTCCTGAAGAATATGGTGGTGATGTGCCATTTATTTCAGTCTCTGCAAAAACAGGTGAGGGTATTGATACCTTGCTAGAGAACGTACTTTTGCAAGCAGAAATCTTAGAGCTAAAAGCAGCAAAAGATGCTCCAGCACAAGGTCTAGTGATCGAAGCGCGTTTGGATAAAGGTAAGGGCCCTGTTGCAACTATCTTGGTTCAATCTGGCACTCTGAAGCGCGGCGATATGCTCTTAGCAGGCTCAACATTTGGTCGCGTTCGCGCGATGATGGATGAAAATGGCAAACCCTGTAACGAGGCTGGCCCATCTATTCCAGTAGAGATTCAAGGTCTGTCAGAAGTTCCGGCTGCTGGTGAATCAGTGCAAGTGGTTCCTGATGAGCGTAAGGCTCGTGAGATTGCACTCTTCCGTCAAGGAAAGTTCCGTGATGTGAAGTTGGCTAAGCAGCAAGCATTCAAGCTCGAAACCATGATGGAAAACATGGAAGAGGGCGCCATTGAGGCTAAGCTATTGCCACTGATCATCAAGGCAGATGTACAAGGTTCTCAAGAAGCTTTGGCACAGTCCTTAATGAAACTCTCTACACCAGAAGTGAAGGTGCAAATCGTTCACGCGGCTGTAGGTGGCATTACTGAGACCGACGTTAATTTAGCGGTTGCTTCTAAAGCAGTCATTATTGGCTTTAACTCTCGTGCAGACGCTGCAGCACGTAAGCTCGCTGAGAACAATGGTGTTGATATTCGTTATCACAACATTATTTATGACGCAGTTGATGAAGTGAAGTTAGCTCTTAGCGGCATGTTGACTCCAGATAAGAAAGAAGAAATCACAGGTCTAGTTGAGGTCCGTCAAGTCTTCTTGGTATCTAAAGTTGGTGCTATCGCAGGTTGCTTGGTAGTTGACGGTGTTGTTAAACGTACATCAAGTGTTCGTCTATTACGCGACAACGTCGTTGTTTGGTCTGGCGAATTAGATTCGCTGAAGCGCTTTAAAGATGATGCTAAAGAAGTTCGTGCTGGTGTCGAGTGTGGCCTGTCATTAAAAGGCTACAACGATATTAAAGAAGGCGATCAACTCGAGGTATTTGAAGTGACTGAAGTAGCTCGTTCGCTCTAAAAAATGCATAAATCTAGCCCGCATCGTAACCAGCGTCTTGCTGATCAAATTCAGCGAGACCTGGCCGAGCTTATTCCGCGGGAGCTACGTAGTCCCAGCTTAGGTTTAATTACCTTGCAAAGTATTGAGCTCACGCCAGACTTGGCACATGCCAAAGTGTTTTTTACAGTCTTAGGTGCTGAGCCAGAACATGCATTGAAGGCACTCCAGGAAAAAGCAGGGTATTTACATTCTTTATTGTTCAAGCGTTTACATATTCATACTGTGCCGACTTTACATTTTCACTACGACAGCTCAGTGGAGCATGGCATAGAAATGTCTCGATTAATCGATCAAGCGGTTGATAGCGATCGAAACGATCACAAAGACGAAACTCAATAATTTCATGGCTATTCGGATCGACGGCGTAGTGCTGCTAGATAAACCCGCAGGAATGAGTTCCCAGGGTGCAGTCACTGCAGTCAAGCGCGCATTTAATGCTGACAAAGCTGGACATACTGGCACTTTAGATCCAATGGCAACTGGTCTTCTACCCATTTGCTTGGGCGAGGCTACAAAGTATTCCCAAGACTTGCTAGATGCCGACAAAACTTATATTGCTAGAGTGAAATTCGGTTCACGTACCGATACAGGCGATGCAGAAGGCATCATCATTGAAGAATTGCCTTTGCCGCCATTTACAAATGAAGCTGAGCTCAGAAAAACACTAGATGCATTACTGCCAAAATTTACTGGGCCAATTTCTCAAGTACCACCGATGTATTCAGCGCTCAAGCGCGATGGCAAACCTTTATATGAATATGCTCGTGCTGGCGTAGAGTTAGAGCGTGCTGCCCGTGACATTACGATTCACCAAATTCGTTGGACTGATATTCAGTGGCCCGAAGCAACTTTAGAAGTCTCCTGCAGCAAAGGTACTTATATTCGAGTATTAGCAGAAGATATTGGTAATGCTTTAGGCTGTGGAGCTCATTTAGTTGGTTTACGCCGTACTGAAGTAGGGCATTTGAACCTAGAGCAATCTTTTACGATTGAATCGATTCAGAGCGGTTTACAAAACTCCTCTAGCTATATCTTGCCAGTGGACGCATTGCTACAAACCTTGCCTCACCTAACTGTGGATGAGCAACAGGCTAAGCGCTTAGAGATGGGACAACGTGTCCCATTGAATATGCCATCGATTGAAGCTTTAGTGAGGATTTATCGTGCCACTGCTGCTCCCCATAATTTTATTGGCACCGCTGATTGGCGCTCTGGGGTACTACATCCCAAGCGCTTAATTTCTCAGGCTCATTAAATCAAACCGACTTATTTATTTAATCACTTTATTTCAACCCTATTCTTAACCTCAAAAGCTTCACATGACTAAACGCGCACTTCGTAATATCGCCATCATCGCCCACGTTGACCACGGTAAAACTACTCTGGTTGATCAACTCCTGCGCCAATCTGGCACATTCCGTTCAAATGAAAAAATGACTGAACGCGTCATGGACTCAAACGACTTGGAAAAAGAGCGTGGCATTACTATTTTGTCCAAGAACTGCTCGGTAGAGTACGAAGGTACTCATATCAATATTGTTGATACCCCAGGACATGCTGACTTTGGCGGCGAAGTAGAGCGCGTGCTCTCCATGGTTGATGGTGTATTGCTTTTGGTTGATGCAGTTGAGGGCCCAATGCCTCAGACGCGTTTTGTAACTAAGAAAGCACTAGCACTTGGATTGAAGCCGATTGTGGTGATTAATAAGGTTGACCGTCCAGGCGCTCGTTGCGATTACGTTATCAATGCAACCTTTGAGTTGTTTGACAAACTGGGTGCTACGGAAGAGCAATTGGATTTTCCAATCATTTACGCATCTGGTTTAAATGGCTATGCAGGCTTGACAGAGGATGTTCGTGAGGGCGATATGCGTCCATTGTTTGATTCTGTCTTACAGCATGTTCCTGTCCGTGACGATAATCCTGATGGCCCCTTGCAGTTTCAGATCTCTTCCATTGACTACAACAGTTATGTTGGAAAAATTGGTATTGGTCGTGTGAACCGTGGCCGTGTTAAGCCTGGCATGGAAGTGATTTGTATGAATGGCCCAGATGGTGTGCCATTCAAAGGACGCGTTAATCAAGTATTGAAATTCAAAGGCTTGGAGCGTGAGGTTGTTGATGAAGCCTTTGCCGGTGATATCGCCTTGATTAACGGTATTGAAGAGTTGGCTATTGGTACAACTGTCTGTGCAGTGGATACGCCAGAAGCATTGCCAATGCTCAAGATCGATGAGCCAACCTTAACGATGAATTTCATGGTGAACACTAGCCCATTTGCAGGTCGTGAAGGTAAGTTTGTGACTAGCCGTCAGATTCGTGAACGTTTAGATCGTGAATTGAAATCCAATATGGCCTTGCGTGTCAAAGAGACTGATGACGATACTGTGTTTGAAGTATCGGGTCGTGGTGAATTGCATCTCACTATCTTGGTAGAGACGATGCGCCGCGAAGGTTATGAAATGGCTGTTTCTCGTCCACGTGTTGTGTTCCATGAAGAAGATGGCGTGAAGATGGAGCCGTATGAGAATTTAACAGTTGACGTTGAAGATGCTACTCAAGGCGCTGTGATGGAAGATTTGGGCAAGCGTAAAGGCGAGCTGCAAGATATGGTGAGTGATGGAAAAGGACGTACTCGTCTTGAATACCGGATTCCAGCCCGTGGCCTGATTGGCTTCCAGGGTGACTTTATGACCATGACTCGTGGTAATGGTTTGATGAGTCATACCTTTGACTCTTATGCGCCTGCTAAAGATGGCATTTTGGGTGAACGACATAATGGCGTACTCATTAGTCAAGATGATGGGGAAGCAGTTGCTTATGCTATTTGGAAATTGCAAGACCGTGGCCGTATGTTTGTAAAACATGGCGATCCTGTTTACGAAGGCATGGTGATTGGTATTCATAGTCGTGATAACGACTTAGTTGTGAATCCAATTAAAGGTAAGCAATTAACCAACGTCCGCTCCTCTGGTACAGATGAAGCGGTTCGCTTGGTTACCCCAATTGATCTGACCCTAGAATATGCAGTGGAATTCATTAGTGATGATGAATTAGTGGAAGTTACCCCTAAGAGTGTGCGTGTTCGTAAGCGCCACCTTAAGGAGCATGACCGCAAGAAAGCATCACGCGAGTAAGTACCTCAAGCTGCACAAGAAAAGCCACCTTCGGGTGGCTTTTTCAATGTCATGAATTCGTCATATATTTCTATATAATTGGAAATATGAAAAATACTGATGCAATACAGGCATTTTTGGCACTAGGGCAGGAGTCACGGCTCAATATCTTTAGGCTCATTGTCCAGCGTGGCGATAAAGGCCTTACGCCAAGTCAGATTATTGAAAAACTGGGCATCCCCAATGCAACCTTGAGTTTTCACTTAAAAGAGTTGGTCAAAGCAGACTTACTCTTAGTTGAAAGGCAGAGTCGCAACCTTATCTACCGTCCTAATGCAGGGCTTGTTCAAGATTTAAGCGGCTTCCTTTTGGAGAACTGCTGCGATGGTCAATCTTGTGTTCCAGTCAAAGTTTTGAAGAAAGCAAAATCGGCATGAAGCAATACAACATCCTTTTCCTCTGCACTCATAATTCAGCTCGCTCGATTATTGGTGAAGCATTAGCATCTACTCATCCCAGCGGTAAGCTCAAAGGCTTTTCTGCAGGCTCCACCCCTGGAACGAGTGTAAATCCATATGCAGAACAGATTGCAAAAGAGTTGGGCCTAGATACTTTCCTACTCAAATCCAAAAGCTGGGATGTATTTGCACAGCCTGATGCCCCAAAGATGGATTTCATTATTACGGTATGTGATAACGCGGCTGGTGAGGTATGTCCACACTGGCCTGGCCAGCCAGTGACCGCGCATTGGGGGTTTCCTGATCCCTCACAAGTGCAGGGAACTGATATTGAAAAGAAAGCCGCATTTATCAGTGTAATGAATGGCCTTAAAAAGAGGGTAGATATCTTGGCTGCTATGCCTTTAGACAAGTTAGATGCAATGAGTCTAAAAGAGATTCATAGCAAATCATGAACTCACTGACTAAAAAACTTTCTTTCCTAGACCGCTATTTAACGGTCTGGATTTTTGCTGCCATGGCGCTGGGTATTGGCCTGGGTTATTTCTTTCCTGGGGTAGAAGGTTTCATTAATTCATTTCAGGTAGGGAGTACTAATTATCCTATTGCGATTGGCTTGATACTGATGATGTATCCACCTTTTGCTAAAGTGAGATATGAAGATCTACCAGATGTGTTTAGGGATAAAAAAATCTTTGCCATTGCCTTTTTGATGAATTGGATTATTGCTCCAATCTTCATGTTCTTTTTGGCAATTACATTTGTACCTAACCAGCCAGAATACATGGCGGGCCTTGTTCTGATTGGGATTGCGCCCTGTATAGCGATGGTGATTGTCTGGAATGATATTGCCAAGGGATCCACTGAATATGCAGCTGGCTTGGTAGCATTTAATGCCATCTTCCAAGTACTATTCTTCAGTGTGTATGCCTATGTCTTTTTGACTGTATTGCCACCATTCTTTGGCCTCTCAGGATCCAATGTGAGCATTACCATTGGCGAGATTGCAAAGACCGTCTTTATCTATTTAGGTATACCTTGTATTGCGGGTTTATTCACTAGATTTATTATGCTCAAGTTTGTTTCTAAGGAGTGGTATCACGAGCATTTTGTGCCAAAGATTGGCAAACTCACTTTGATTGCATTGCTCTTTACTATCGTCGTGATGTTTAGTCTCAAGGGTAAGCTTATTCTTGAGCTCCCAGGCGATGTTCTCACAATAGCTATACCGTTACTGATCTATTTTGGAGTAATGTTCCTCATCACTTTTGTGATTACAGCCAAGATGGGCATTGATTACAAGCGCTGCTGCACTTTGTCTTTCACTGCGTCTAGTAATAACTTTGAATTAGCCATTGCCGTTGCGATTGCTGTCTTTGGGATTAACTCTGGTGCAGCCTTTGCAGCAGTAATAGGGCCTCTGGTTGAGGTTCCCATCATGATTGGATTAGTAAGCGTCGCCTTATGGATTAAAGAGCGCTACTTCTAGCTATCCATAGCAGTGATCAGGCACGCTGTAAGGCATGGCTAGTATGCCTCTAAGTCTCTGACTAGCTGTTACGTAACGCGCAGAGCCCAAGATTAGTGCGCCAAACCATACCATGCCCAAAATTGGGCAAAACCTGTCAAAATCAGGGCATCTGGCTGTTCGAAGGTTTTTCAGAGGGAATAAGTTGTAGTTAGGATATATTTTAGTTACTGCATAACAACACAGATTCAAGACAACCGTGAACTATCAATACATTAAAACAGAGCAGGCAGAGTTAATTGCGACTATTCGCTTTAATCATTATGCAAAACGTAATGCTTTAAGCGAGTCCTTGATTGAAGAAATGCACCATGCCTTAGAAGTATTTGGCAAGGAGGATGTGCGTGTTCTCGTGCTCAGATCAGACCAAAAGAATAAAGTGTGGTCTGCAGGTCATGATGTGATGGAGTTGCCAAGATCAGAGCGTGATCCTTTGCCTGCCGATGATCCTGTAATGGTTCTTTTACAGTCAATTCGGGCTTTTAGGGCTCCCGTGATTGCCATGGTAGATGGCTCAGTATGGGGTGCATCAACCGATTTAATTATGAGCTGTGATATTGCGATAGGAGATCATGATTCCACTTTTGCTATTACCCCAGCGAAACTAGGTCTCCCATATACAGCCAGCGGTATTTTGCATTTCATGTCCAGAATGCCATTGAACGTCGTAAAAGAAATGTTCTTAACTGCCGATCCCATTGGAGCTGATAGGGCGCTACAGATCGGTATTCTGAATCATCTTTATGTATCTAGCGAGTTAGAGGCCAAGACTTATCAGATGGCAAAAACTATCTCCAAAAGATCCCCACAAGCCAATTCAGTACTCAAAGCGCAGGCTCAGACCTTATCGGATGCAGCAGTCATGAATCCAGCAGTCTTCGAATACCTTCAATCTTTGCGAAGGAATGTTTATATGGGTAGCGATTACCGCGAGGGTATTACTGCTTTCCTAGAGCGGCGTGAGCCGGTATTTGGCCAGGCTAAGTAATCACTTAAAATAGCAAGCTCTACATACGGAGCGCTATTAGTATGCAAGTCAATTCAGAAGGAGTCTCTGCATCGCGGGTCTATTTGCCTGCTGATCAGTCTCATCTCAATTTATTGCAATTCTTTACCGCTCAGTTTCCTCATATAGAAGCAAAGGAGTGGGTAGATCGCTTCGCCCAAGGTCTAGTCCTGAATGACGAGGGAGAGGCTCTCAAGGCCTCTAGCGCCTATCTACCCAACACCCATCTTATTTACTTTAGACGCCTGGCGCGTGAGCCAGAGATTCCATTTGAAGCAGAGATTCTTTTCCAAGACGAGCACATCTTAGTTGCAGATAAACCCCATTTTTTGCCAGTGACTCCAAGCGGCCTTTACTTGCATCAAACTTTGCTCAACCGGTTAAAGAAAAAAACAGGTATTCAGACTTTGAGCCCAATTCATCGTATTGATCGCGATACTGCTGGGCTCGTAGTCTTTTCTATTCAGCCAGAGGAGAGAGCTTCATATCAGAATCTCTTTAGGGATAGGGTGGTCTCCAAGATCTATGAAGCCATTGCACCTTATTCTGAGGCGCTCAGCGTAAAACTACCGCTGACTTATCGCAGTCGCCTTGAAGAATCAGAGCATTTCTTACAAATGATTGAGGTAGAGGGTGAGCCTAATACTGATACATTGATTGAACTCATTACTGAAAATAAGCCTTGGGCAAAATATCGACTCACGCCGGGTAGTGGCAAGAAGCATCAACTGCGTTGCCACCTTAATGCGTTAGGCATTCCCATCAAGGATGATCAGATTTATCCAATCCTTACGCCGTATCAAGAGTACGACCTAGATGTTACAAAGCCTTTACAGTTGCTAGCCAAAGAACTGGCTTTCCGAGATCCGATTACTAATGCGCAAAGAGGATTTGTGAGTAAGCGGATCTTAAAATTCTAGTTACTTAATCTTTTAAGGCTGCAAAGCTTTTAGCTTGTGCTTTATTCCAGTACAACTCAAACACTCTTGGTAAGTTAAGCGAAGGATCAATATGCTCGCCCTTGAGCAGAAGACCTGCAGGCATCTCTGGAAGCAGGTAAGAGAGGAGCCGTACTTCATTCTTATTAATTCGTCGAATAATATGGTCTGTCTCAATTTCACCAGGATGATGTAAACCTGCTGCTTCCACTAATTCCTTTAAGGTTTTCAGTGTCTCTCTGTGAAAGTGATAAACGCGCTCAGCCTTATTAGGAACCACTAAAGCCTTTTGGCGTAAGGGGTCTTGGGTCGTGACACCAGTAGGACAAAAACCAGTATTGCAGACCTGGGCTTGAATACAGCCGATAGAGAACATGAAACCACGTGCACTGTTGCACCAATCAGTCCCTAAAGCAAAAGCAACCGCCATATCAAAAGCGCTAATAATCTTTCCAGCGCAACCAATCTTAATGTGATCGCGTAAATTAACGCCAACTAAGGTGTTATGGACTAGACGTAGTCCTTCTTGAAGCGGTGTGCCTACGTGGTTAGTAAATTCAACAGGAGACGCACCTGTACCACCTTCTGAGCCATCTACCACAATGAAGTCTGGATAGATATTGGTCTCTAACATGGCTTTGACGATACCAAACCACTCCCAGGGATGGCCGATGCAAAGTTTGAACCCCACTGGTTTGCCACCAGAAAGATCACGCAAGTGTTTAATAAAGTGCATCAACTCTAGTGGGGTTGAGAAAGCACCATGAGACGCTGGAGAGATACAAGCCTCGCCTACATTGACGCCACGTGCTTCAGCAATCTCTGCAGTGACTTTAGGGCCCGGCAGAATTCCGCCATGACCAGGCTTGGCGCCTTGGCTTAATTTAATCTCCACCATCTTGACCTGAGGATCAAGCGCATTCTCAGCATATTTCTCTTTATTAAAGCTGCCATCTTCATTGCGGCAGCCAAAGTATCCAGAGCCAATTTCCCAAATGAGATCACCGCCATGAACGCGATGGTAGATGGAGATAGAGCCTTCACCAGTGTCATGGGCAAACCTACCTTTACGGGCACCCAGATTTAAAGCCATCACGGCATTAGCACTCAGGGAGCCAAAACTCATTGCTGAAATATTAAAAATACTGGCTGAGTATTTTTGCGTGCAATCCTTGCCACCAATCTCAATCCGGAAATCATGGCTAGGCAGACGGGTGGGGGCTAATGATTGATTAATCCATTGGTAACCTGGCGCCATAACATCAAGACTCGTACCAAAGGGTATTTGATCTGGTACGGCTTTAGCACGTGAGTAGACTAAAGTGCGCTGCTCTTTGGAGAAGGGAGTTTCGTCGTTATCACCCTCAATAAAGTACTGCCGAATTTCTGGGCGAATATATTCCAGTAAAAAGCGCAGATGGCCAATGACAGGGTAGTTCCGTAATATGGCGATCTTTGTTTGAAAAAGATCGTAGAAGCCTACTAGGGTTAGAGCGCTAAATAAGATGAGAACGTAAATGACTTGATGATGAAGCTCCAAAACGCTAAAACTGACTATAGCCCCAACAATGCAAAGGCTAAAAGGGATATATCGAATTGGAAAGGGTTTTCTGGATGTAGCCATATGGAGTCTAAATATAGAAGTTCTTAGTATACGAACTTACTACTACCATAGTTATATTGATGTAAATCAAGCATTAGAGCGCTATTCCTTAGCGCTAAGAGTATCCTGAGGGGATACACATATCAATTATAGGAAGAACTATGTCACTAAATCATGCCGTTATTTGGATCGATCATCAAGAAGCACATGTGATGTTTTTGAGTGAGGATGCTAGTGAAGCGGAGATCATTAGAAGTAAATCGACCCATGCTCATTTACACCATAAAGGTGGAGAAGTGGGAAGCGGTAGGCTAGCCCTAGACTCTAAGTATCTTCATTCAGTAATTCAGGCAGTCAATGAGTCTAAAGAAATCCTCATTCTGGGACCAGGCTCTGCAAAGCTCGAATTAATTAAGCATGCTCATAAACATGACGCCCAAATAGCAGAAAAGATTGTTGGCGTTGAAACCGTGGATCATCCATCTGATAAAGAAATTCTTGCGCATGCCCGTAAGTTCTTCTATAAAGTAGACCAGATGCTCTAAAGCCAAATAAGGAACAAATGCATGTCTAAAGAACCCAAAGAAGCTAAAGAAGAATTAGGATCGGATGGTCTACCAGGCCACGACTATTTCTTAGATGCAGTCAATCACATTGACGAGGCAGTAGCCAATAAGACGATTGCTATTGGCGCAGCAAAGGGAATCGTCTACAGCCTAGTGGAGACGCTAGGAACGATGGTGGGCGACCCTGATTTGCCGGCTCATATCAAGTCTGGCTATATGGGGGCTCTTGATCTGGCTGTTGAGTTAGAGGCAAAGCTACATAAGTAAGCATTTATCATAGATCCGCATGCATCAGAGCAAACTACTTGCCCTGATGCATTTAAAATAGTGCTCAATCGCTATTTAATAGATGTCCATGATCAATACCCCAAAGAAACGTCTTGCTGTTGCCCCAATGATGGAGTGGACGGATCGTCATTGCCGCTCTTTTCATCGCACACTTACTAAAGAGGCCATTCTCTACACAGAGATGGTAACGACAGGTGCACTCATGCATGGTGATGTAGCACGTCATTTAGATTATTCCCAAGATCAGCATCCAGTAGTACTTCAGTTAGGCGGGTCGGAGCCGGATGATTTAGCGAAGTCAGCAGAACTTTCTCAGCAGTGGGGCTACAACGAAATTGATCTCAATTGTGGATGTCCATCTGAACGTGTGCAGCGCGGCTCTTTTGGGGCTTGCCTGATGGCTGAACCCAATTTAGTAGCAGACTGCGTTAAAGCAATGAAGGGTGTAGTAGATATTCCGATCTCAGTAAAGCATCGCTTGGGCTTAGATTCCATGGATGCTGCTGCTTCTCCCAAAGATTATCAATTTGCACTCGATTTCATTCTCGCTGTTGCTGATGCAGGGGCGAGCCAAGTAACTATTCATGCACGCAATGCTGTACTCAAAGGACTCTCCCCTAAAGAGAACCGTAGCAAGCCGCCGCTGCGTTATGAAGTTGCTGCAAAATTGAGACTGGATGCACAAAAACAATTCCCCAATCTCAAAGTCTTGCTCAATGGTGGATTAGAGACAAACGAACAGATTGCTGGCCACTGGGATGACTTTGATGGTTTCATGATTGGTAGATCTGCGTATCATTTTCCAGCGATGCTATTAGGCTGGGATGATTTGATCCATACCAATGGAGATGCAGCGGGCTATCTCTTTAGTGAGACTGAATGGCATCGTATTCAGATTGGATTAGTCAAGCAAGTAGAAGCTTGGTTTGATGAATGCAGAGCCAAAGACAAACCTTTTTATATTGGTGCCTTTACAAGACACATCCTTGGATTGGCGCACGGCAGAGCAGGATCAAGATATTGGCGCCAGCGCCTTTCTGACCATCACGCATTAGCTAAAGTACAGAGCAAAGCTGCTATTGTGGATTTCTTTATTGATGCCAGTCTATGCCTCGGGGATTGGGCTGCTTTTGAGTATGAAAGTGCTTAAGGGAAGGGTCAGGAGCAGTGGTTTTGACAGCTTTTTGAGCTAAAAGCTATAATGTGAGAACTACAACGGCGGACGTAGCTCAGTTGGTAGAGTCCCAGATTGTGATTCTGGTTGTCGCGGGTTCGAGCCCCGTCGTTCGCCCCAACACATTTAGCAAAGCTACCATGATTCATTAAGTCATCTGGAGCTTGATCTGTTATGAAAAAGTTTGATTTCACTGCCATTCTGTTCGGTCTATTGCTATCAGCAATTGCAGCCTATTTCATGCTTAGGTCGACGCCTAGCCAAAGTGCTCCTGCATCCTCTATTCCTACCGTACAAATTGGTAACCTCATTTGGGATCAAACGGAGATGAATATTGGAGATGTCAAAGGCTTTGCCGCTACTGGTTTTGTGAGCGCCGCTGAAAAGAAGGGCGGAGGCCTCACTTATGAAGCAGGTTTTGTGCAAAAGCCTGGTTGGACTTGGAAGACACCGTATGGAGTTTCTGCTGGTGATTTAGAGCCTGCGGTGCACCTGAATCAAAAAGAAGCAGAATCCATTTGTGGTTATTACGGCAAAAGATTGCCAACGGATGCTGAATGGAATATGGCAGCATTTTTAGAGCAAAGATCTGATCCTCCGCCTAGCTACATCAAGGGGCAGCGTTACCCATTTCCTGGTGGCAGTACTCCGGCAGTTTCTCATTGCTTGAGCGGCTGTGGTGATTACAAGGGTTTAGCTCCAACTGGAGCCCTCAATCGTGGCACAGGACATGTCACTACAAAAACTACCAAGCCTGGTGTTAATGGCATGTATGACATGGGAGGCAATGTTTGGGAATGGACAGCTACAGAGCGTAATGGTGGCTACATTACTCGAGGCGCCTCATGGTGGTATGGTCCAGAGAGACAGCAAGAGTCTGATTTGGAATCTAAGCCTGGGGATATCGCCGTGGTGTACATCGGTTTCAGATGCGTTCAGGATATGAGGAAAAAAGAATAATAGGCTCACTCAGAAACCTCCTGATAAGAGAGGCCAAATTGAGTAAATGGGATATTTACAGTCTAAAATACGCCCTGTAGAGATCCATCAATATGCCTTATATTGCTATAGGTTATTCTTCAATACATGAATGTGAGATCTTTGTAATTGAATAGACAAATTAAAACTTTCTGGTTATCTGCCTTAGTTTTTATTTTTGGCCTATTAATATCCCAATTTTCAAGTTATCTTCTCGAGAAGAAGATCGCCGAAAGGTTGCAAGATCACCTCAATAGCCAGACGAGTATTCTGAGCGAGCAAATTCAAAGGCGCATTAACTTATATATTAATACCCTAAGAAGTGGCGCCGAGGTTTTAGATAAAGGGCATGCGGAAAACTTTGATGAGCGTTTTCTACTCTTTTGCCAAAGTCAACGATTCCAAAATGTGAATACCGGTATTAACGAGATTGGATTTATTCCCGCCATCTCCTTAGATCCACCATTACCTCACAACAAAATTTCCAGTCTTTGCTCAGTACCTAACGGGACCTTAATTCCGGTTACGAAAGACGCGCAGATTAATCCAACATTTTTTGATGTCTTAAAACAGCCAATAGGCGAAGGTCAAGTAGTCGCCTCTGATCTTTTAGAGATCAGCTTTAGACTCAATACGCCTAAGGCTGACGGACAAATATTCTATTACCCCATTGGTAATTACGATTCCCAAATGCAAACTAAATTAGTAGGGCATCCGAAGCTGATTGGTTGGTTATTTTTAATTCTTCGGAAGTCTTTTCTAGCTGAAAGGCTAAAGATAGAGCAAGACCCAGGCATGAAGGTGAGAATTGAAACCCTAGAAACTAAGGGCGCACCAGCAAGTCTTATTTATGAGTCTGCTCACTATAAAGAGATCACAAAGTCGGCGAATGCTGGATTGCTAGTAGTAAATGAAACCATTATTCCGGTTGCAGGTAAATCTTGGAGGCTATATACCAGTTTCACACCTGCCTATCTAGATTCCTATATTGAAAAAAACAAAATATTTACTTGGTTATCAGGTATCACCTTCAGTGCTTTTGCTGCCATGCTATTTGCTTTTCTACGAGTTCGTTATTTGGCTAAGCGGGATGAAATCAGGGGAATAAATACCGCTACAGGTGAAGTGATTCCTCATTCGCCAGTGACAGTCGATGGCAATACAGTTGATTCGATGAACCAGAAGAGCGAGGACACATCAAGACTAGCTACGTTTGACGATTTAACTTCTTTACCCAACTCTTTTGTATTGTCAGATCGTATCTTGTCAGAGATACACCGCGCCAAAAGGGATAACTTCGTTTTTGCCGTCGTATGTTTTTCAATTGATAAGCTAGACACGATTATTGATGCCTATGGCCAGGAGGTTGCTAATGAGTTGATTGTGCAAATCAGCAAACTAGCAACAGATTGCGTCAGAACAACAGATACAGTTTCTCGTCTAGAGAATAATATGTTTGCAGTCTTAATCTCCCAACAGCATGAGATTAAGAATCTGACTCATGTAGCTTACAAAATCTTGGATTCAATTTCTGGGTCAGTAGCACTTTCTCAGCGGAAATTATCCGTTGAGATTAGCCTAGGAATGGCGATTTTCCCCAATGATAGTTCTAGTGTTGAAGAGCTATTGATCCATGCAAATGACGCGCGTAAGGAAGCAGAGTCTTTAGGAGGCAATCAGCTTCTTTTCTATTCAAGGCCCTTAGGCGAGGTGGTTGGAAAAAGAAGAGTGTTTGCTCGAGAAATTCGCGAAGCGATTAATTCTAAGCAATTGGCTATGCGCTTTCAGCCAGTAGTGAATGTCGCTACAGGGCAGTTTATGAAAGCAGAGGCTCTCATACGGTGGATTAGCCCAGAGGATGGTGAAATTAAGCCTCAGGAATTTATCGCCATTGCTGAGGAGGCTGGCTTAATCGTTGAAATTGGCAACTTTGTATTTACTGAAACAGTTAACTTTTTAAAGAAGTGGCGAAATGTGTTGCCTGAGGGTTTTCAAATTAGCGTGAATTTATCTCCTCAGCAATTGAAGCTTGATCCTCACATTACCAAAAACTGGCTTAATCTATTGCGGGAAAAAGAAGTATCTACAACTTCTATTCTTTTAGAAATTACCGAGGGGATGTTATTGGATGATGACCGTCAGGTTATTAATTCTTTATTCGAATTGCGCTCTGCGGGCATCCAATTTTGTCTAGATGATTTTGGTACTGGACATTCTTCTATTGCATACCTTAAGAAATTGGATATCAGTTACATCAAGATTGACCAATCCTTTGTGCGTGATTTAGCCAATAATATTTATGACCAGAAGATTGTTGAGGGAATACTGTTATTTGCTAAGAAATTGGGCGTGCAATCAGTCGCTGAAGGTATCGAAAATAAAGCGCAGTTCGAGTATTTGCGTAAGTTTCAGTGCGAGTTTTGTCAGGGATTTTATTTTGCCAGACCAATGCTTCCTGAGGAATTGATCGAACTATTAGGGGAGCAATAAAGGCCATGTTGATTGATGGCTTACTTAACAGACGAAAGTTATTAACCCAAGCGATTCAATTGCTCGTAAGTATTTCAGTTTTATTCGTATGCACTCTAGCCAATGCAGCCCGTGATCCAATTAAATTGCAGATCTCTGGTTTGCCACAATTTCAGTTTGCAGGATTCTACGTGGCTCAGGAAAAAGGGTTCTATCGCGATGAAAATATAGATGTCCAAATTATTCCCGGCAGTAAAAATAATCAAACTTTGATTCAGGGCGTACTTGACCAGAAAGCAGATTTTGCTATCGGGAATGCTTCATTAGCACTTGCAAGTCTAGAAGGTAAGCGCATTACAGTGGTAGCAGACATTTTCCAGAAGTCAGCGAATGTACTCTTAACCACGCCCCAAATAGGAAATGGCTTATTTACTCTAAAAGAAGGTCAACTCATACTTCAATCGGTTACTCAAGTACCAGAGTTATATGCCTATTTAATGGGGCAGGGACTCTCTTTTAAAGACATTGAATATATTGAGGTAAAAGAGGGAGTTAACCCGGTTAGCGACTTTGTCTCTGGTAGGGCGCGCGCAATTTCTATTTCACTACTAGATGATTTCTTTGTCCGTGAAAAAATGCAGACGCCTTACTCCATAGTGAATCCAGCAAATTTTGGGGTAGATTTCTATGGGGATGCTCTTTTTACCTCTACAGACTTTGCCGAGCAAAATAGAAAGCTAGTCCAAGGGTTTGTCAGAGCCTCTCTCAAGGGATGGAAGCATGCTCTAGATAACCCTGACTATGCGATCGAAGTTTTGCTAAAAACAGACCAATTGAAGCGTAATGCTGCAGAGTTGAAAATTGAAGCTGAACAAGTTCGTCAATTGATTTCTGAACAGGCGCAGCCAATAGGAGAGATTAACCTTGAGAAATGGCAGCGCATTGCCCAGTTTTATCTTCAGACAAATTTAGTGAGCCCTGTTAAGACGCTTAGCTCTAGTTTTGTTTTTAATCATAAACAGAAGCCATCTTCTACTGTCAGTATATTTTCCTCGCCTTTCTTCTATGTTTTGATCTTGTTAATTTTGTTTGGTGGCCTTTACTACCTGTACGTAAAGGCTAAGCGTAATACACCTGGGGCGAACTTTACTGCCGCCGATACATCACAAGTTAAAGCATTAGATCCAATAGAGGAGATTTCAAACAGGCATAGGCTGTTAGATAATCTTAAGCAAGCGTCGCACCTCGCAGATCAATCCCATACCCATTTCATACTATTTTTTATAGAGTTAGGAAATTTGCGTGAATTAGAAAAAGCTGATACAGGCTTGTCTGAAAAACGGATTTTGACTGAATTTTCTAAGCGAATCAAAGAGGGGTTAAGGGATAGTGATGTTCTTACTCGTCAGGCCCAAAATGAATTTGCTCTGATTGTGGGAGGGGTCGACTCTGCTGTACTTGCCCTAGAGGCTGTAGAGACCTTGCGCTCTCGAATTCAGGCACCACTTCAGATAAATAATGCGACTGTTCTGCTTTCTATTAGAATGGGGTTTGCTGTCTACCAGGTCGATGCCAATACTAGCGAGCAATTAATGAAAATAGCTTCGCGTGGGATGTTTAGTGAAAAATTCCAAAGTTTGAATTAATTTATAAAGGTCTTTTCTCAAGATGAGTGAATCTTCAAAAATTAACATTCTGCTTATCAGTCAACACCGACTTATACAGGAGGCTTTAGAATCTTTGCTTGCAGCAGACGCAAAATGTAATTTGGTACGTTCTGTATATTCTGTTGAAACAGCTATTGAAGCGATTCGTCAAATTGATACGAAGATTGATCTAATACTCCTGCAAACTGACGTGAAGGTTTCTGATACCTTGCGTGAGCTTGGGGAATATTGCGATTCACCTGTGATCATCATTAGCACTTTAGCAAATCGTGAGCTCATGGATGATTGGGTTTTAGCTGGAATCCGTGGCATTCTCGGGCCCGATACTGACTCTGCACAATTCTTTAAAGCTTTACAAAAAGTTCATGAAGGCGAGCTGTGGCTTGATCGCTTCACTACTTCTAGAATTGTTGGGGAGTTATCCAAGAAGCGTCATGAAAGCTTTTCTCCAGAATCTAATCCTATCTCCAAGCTAACAGATCGAGAAAAAGGTATTTTGAGGGCCATCTTAGATGGTGAAGGCTTACCTTTGCGTGATATTGCTGCCACCTTGTTTATTAGTGAATTTACCCTACGTAATCATTTAACGGCTATTTACTCAAAGTTGGGTGTGGCTAACCGTTTAGATTTATATGTATTTGCTCGGCTTCATTTGGCCGTTCTCCCCAAGAATACTTCCCCCTCTTAAATCTAGAGCCTAGAAATTGATGCTAAGTCATTGATTTTTAATACATAAAACAATCCATCACACATTTCTACTAGGCTTCTAGTAGATATCTCCTAGATACACTTGGTAGAAGTGCCTTACTAAATAGGTCGTTGCGTCCCATTTCAAGCTCCTACATGCTTGATTTAATGGGTCCATTGGTAAATACAAGGGCATTTTGCCTTTGGTCCATGATGGGTGAATATCTTTTTGGTCGCAACATTTCAATATTTTCGAGTGGTATCAACCACACTTTTAGCATCATTCATTTTGATGTTGATGGGGTGTACTACTCCTATTGTAAAAACGACTGATGCACCAGCGGGCGATGAGTATGTCACATGGCTCCCCAAATTTTTTAAGACTTCTACTAACGAACGACTTCCAGCACCGACAGAACTCTGGTGGAAAGAATTTGGAAGTGATGAACTAAATGAATTCGTTGATATTGCCATTGCCAATAATTTTGATTTGCGGATTGCTATTGCACGCGTTACACAAGCGCGGGCGCAAGTCGATGTAGTCAATGCAGCATTATTTCCAGTGGTTGATTTAGTTCCTGCTTACGCAATTCAGGCGCCAAGTACAGGTATTGGCTCTTCCGCCAATACTACGCAATGGAATAGCCGCTCCTCTTATCAACTTGGCGTACAGACAAGTTACGAAGTCGATATTTGGGGTAAAAAAGGTTTTAATACTCAGTCTGCAATTTCACAGGCGCTAGCAAGTGAATACAACCGTGATGCGATTGCGCTCAGTCTAGTGGGAGATGTCGCCACTAACTATTTTCAAGTAATTTCTTTAAATGAACGAATTGCGGTAGGAGAAAAAAATCTCATCGAGATTCGGAAGATTAGTAAGGGTATCAAAAGACGCATAGATATGGGTGACTCGACCTTAATTGATCTTTCACAGCAGTTAATCTTACAAAACAATACTGAAGCCTTGGTTATCTCGCAAAAATTACAGCGTGATGATGCCATTTATCGTTTGGCAACTTTGATGGGTCGAACACCTAGCTCTATTAAAGTCAAGATGGATACTTTAGAGTCTGTGAATGTTGCAGTAGTACAGCCTGGACTACCTTCGGACTTATTGTGCCGTCGTCCTGATATTCGTCGAGCTGAAGCCCTTCTTGAAAGCTCACAAGCAGATTTATATGCAGCACGTGCCAATATATTGCCATCATTCGCTTTAACAGGCGGTGGTGGCTACGGTAGTTTTGCTTTAAATACGATTACCGCACCACAAAGTTTCTTCTATAACTTTGGTGCCTCAATCGTGGCCCACGTTTTTGATGGTGGAAAGCGGAGAGCAGAGGAGCGTGTGGCTGACGCTAAGAATGTGGAGATGCTTGAAACCTATGCATCTACTGTATTAGCAGCCCTGCGTGATGTTGAGGGTTCTTTATCCGGCATTCATTACACAGCAGAGGGTTATGGATACTCAAATCAAGCTCGCCTACAGGCCCAAAAGCTGGCAGCAATGAGTGCGCGAGTTGTCGAGTTAGGCGGCATGGACTATGTGCAGCTATATGAAATTCAGCGCTCTGTATTTACAGCCGAAGATGCTGCCGTTAATGCAAAGTTTGATCAACTCAGAGCTTCAGTAAGCCTCTTCAAAGCGATAGGCGGAGGTATGACTTATGTGGGTGATACCTGTAAAGGTGGTGGTAAGTTGCCGCAAGCCGACTCTATGTGGGTAGAGCGGCAGAATTCATTTGCTAGCCCAGTAGTCGCTGACAATTCCCAAGGCGCAACAAAAAATTCCGAGCTATTGCCTAATAAGCCTGTCCCCATAAAAACCCTGAATCCAAATTCACCAGCGGTAAATACGATCCCTTTGACCAATCCAGTGTTTGTACCAGTGGTTCAGCCTCCTACAACAGTAAGCAGCCAGCGGCTGGGTTCTTGATTGAAATAGCGATTTCACTATGAAAAAAATATTTCAACAATTTGTAGAAGAAATCAAAGCGCTGTGGGTATTGATTCAGGTAAATGTAAATAAGGCCACCTTTCATCAGACGACTGATCGACTAAAGCATGCATTAGGGAAGGCTGGTAATAAGGTAAGCATTGGCTTCTTAGTCGCCTTTGAGTTCTTAAAGGCGAGTGCTCCCTATTTTTTACGCACTTGTTATCAGAAAATATCCTATGCTTTTTCCTTGATATGGGAGCAGGCCGCTAAATTAAAAACAATTATTGTATTTATTCGGCATGAGTGGTTTGCATTTATCACTCTCTTGGCGCGCTCAACCACTATCTTATTTAACGAAATTTGGCGTATTACACCCCAGCGTTTAAAGCCTTACCTATTGCCCATTTTTCCATATTTTAGACAAATCAAAAAAGTTTGGTTATGGATTAATCACATCCTCCTTGTAATAGTACGGATCGTATTAAAGGATTTGTTTATCTCATATGTATTTTTGCGAGATTTTCTGAAAAGAAAGGCACATGAATACCGTTTAGATAATGACTCTCTCAAAAATTACCGCACCCAGTTTGTAGAACAATTTAGTCAAGCAGATATCTTGATTAAAGCGAAGCAACAGTTACGCTTATTCAACATCGCATTAGAAGAGCAGTGGGATGACTTTAAAAGAGAGTGGCGAAGTATAAGTGACCGCGTGGCACAATTACGCCGCTCCAGACCTTCACTTCAATCCATTGAAGTGCTATCGCCTTACTCTAAAGAAAAACGGGATGTAATAGCAACGAGCATCATTATTAATGTCTTGGCGCTGGCATTTCCATTGTTTATGTTGCAGCTCTACGATCGTATTTTGCCGCACCAAACTATTGATACTTTATTGATGTTTAGTTTTGTCGTTGCCATCTCAGTGCTGTTGGAATCCGTTATTCGGGTAGTCCGTTCTTCTTTATCCTCCTGGATAGCAGCGCGTTTTGAACATAGCGCCATGATGGCATTAACTGATCGCTATTTAGCAGAGCCTTTGAGTCAATTTGAGCGCAAAGGGACTGGTGCAATTATGGAGGACTACAAATCCATTGCTACTCTGAAATATCACTACTCCGGACAAACCTTTCAGCAACTCATGGATTTGCCATTCACGGTAATTTATATCTTTATTGTGTTGCTGATTAGTCCCTGGGTAGGATTGCTGCTTATAGTTGGTTACACCATATTTATATTTATTACTTGGAAGCATGGTCAAGAGGCGCCCTCATTAAGTAAGCAACAAAAAGAGGGTGATTTACGTCGCTCTAACTTTCTGAATGAAATCTTAAAAAATATTCATACCTTAAAGTCAATGACGATGGAGTCAATGATGGAAAGGCGTTATGAGCGCTTGCAAGAGACTTGTGCCAAGTTAATGTCGCGTATGTCCTACTTCACTGAGATGTCAGCAGGTATTGGCAATGTGTTTTCACCAGTAATGACGATCTTAGTAACTGCGTTGGGCGCATTCTTGGTGATCAATGACCGGATGACCAATGGCGAATTAGCGGCTTGTATCTTATTGGGTATGCGTTCTTTAGCGCCACTGCAACGCTTGGGCGGTATTTGGACAAAGTTCCAGCAAGACTCCATTCTGCGAGATAAATTGGCGGGCATTATTAAAAAGCCCGGCCTCCCTCCCTCATCTTTTGAGGATCTTAATGAAGAAGATGCTTCTAAAATTGTGCTATCGGGAATGACTGGGGCCGGAATCGAGTTAAATAATATTAGCTTTGCTTTTCCAGAAAGTAAAAAATCCATTTTTGATGATTTATCACTCAAGATTAATTCTGGAGAGTTTATTGTTATCACAGGGGAGAGTGGTTCTGGTCGTAGTACGCTATTGCAAATCATGTCAGGTATCTTGGTGCCGGATAAAGGCAAGATAACACTCAATGTAGATGACATTCAAGACTTAAATCCGATTGAACTTTCTAACCGAGTGGCTTATTTACCGCAAAAAGCAGTTCTCTTTGATGGATCTTTGTTAGATAACATTACTATTTTCGACTCAAACCGGATTGATATTGCATTACAAGCGGCGAAAGAATTAGGCCTTAGTGACTTTGTGGCGAAATTACCTCGCGGTTGGGATACCCCAGTGGGTGATATGACTGCCGAGAGTCTTTCACCTGGATATCGTCAAAGAATTGCCATCATCCGCGCGTTATCGAGCTCGCCTAATGCCATCTTATTTGATAATGCATCCTCCGCAATTGATGCTGAAGGGGATGCACTCTTATTGCGTTTTATTGAGGCGATTAAAGGCAAAATTACCTTGGTAATGGTTTCTCAAAGACCAGTGTTTCAGAAGCTAGCCCATCGCACTATACATCTTGCCGAAGGTAAAATTTCTGATGCCTCTAATGGGCCACCTCCAGTTCCTGGTAGTGGTGAAGGATTTCATTTCTTAGTAGATATTGATGGCAATACCAGTTCAGCAAATGATCCTCGTACCAATGGTTTGCCAAGTGGCTATCGCCCAGTCCCGCTAGCTGAATTTTTTGAGCTCAAAAAAATAGATGATGTGACCGAGGGTAAGCATTGGGAATATATGCACTCCATGGTTGGTGCAAACTTCCGTGAGCCAACTGATTTTGCTAATTGTTTAGTGCTGTTGTTAAAACTTTTATATAGCCGTTATACCGCTCGCGAAGTTGCAGAATCTCTACCTTATTACACTGAAAATTTAGATTTATCGGGATTGCAAAATTCCATGGCGCTGTTGGGATACACAGTCGCAGGAACACAATGTCAATTAGGGGATTTAGATACTCGATCTTTGCCTTGTCTATTTGTTCCAGATGACAATATTGCTGCGTTTGTAGTGGTGGGTAAATCAGGAAAAAGTATGCGAGTAGGGGCAGATGCTATAAATGAACCCCGCTTAGAGCCCAATCTAGGTTTGCACGGCTCAGCTTATTTTTATAAGAAGGAAGATATTTCTCAAGCAATTTCTAAGTCTTGGACTGCTAATGTTTTATGGCGTTTTATGCCGACCATTGGACAGGCAGGGATCTCTGCCTTAGTGCTTGGACTCGTAACGATTGCAAGCTCCATCTTTTTGATGGTGGTCTATAGCACCGTCATTCCGTCGGGCTCAAACCTCACCCTTTGGTATCTAGCTGCTGGCGCTTTAATTGCCACGTTCGGCTCGTTTTACTTTATTCGCCATCGTGCACATTTGTTATCGCATATTGCGGGGCGTATTGAATTCCTCTTTGGCACTAGTATTTTGCGTCATCTCTTGCGCATGCCTCCTTCTTATACAGAGCGTGCTTCTGTAGGATCTCAAATCTCCAGAATTCAATCGTTTGAGGGTATTCGTGATCTATTTACTGGTGCTCTTGCATCGACGATCCTAGAATCTCCAGCAACATTAGTGCTATTGATAGCGCTTTCATATATGAACCCCATCGCTTTATTGATATTTACTGCAATGGTGGCCTTGTACGCCTTCCTCTATTGGGTCTTCTATCGTGAAGCCACTATGCGTACTAACCTCGTAGGAAGAGCCACGAACAAGCGTTCAGAATTCCTCATTGAGATGGTCGGAAAAATGCGTCAAGTCCGTGAATCAGGCGCTCAATATCTGTGGCTAGAGCGCTTTAAAGATATCTCAGCAGAAGCTTCTATGGCAGGCTTTAAGGCTGAGCAAATTTCATCATTGTTAGTTGGCATCTCCTATTTTGTCATGATGATCGCTGCTTTATTAATCGTATCGTTGACTGTGCCAGCAGTATTTGCACAAACGCTCGGTGCAGGAGCATTAATGGTCTCCATGATGTTAATGTGGCGCGTACTTTCACCATTCCAAACTATCTTCACCAGCATGAATCGGATTGAGCGTGTGCGTGGAGCAATTCGTCAAATCGATGTATTGATGTCGATTCAGGGAGAGCGCTCAGAGTCTTCAGTTGCGCCAATGTCACGCGGAACACAAGGCCGTATTGAGTTTTCTAGAGTGAGCTTTCGGTATTCCCCCAATGCAGACCCAGCTTTAATTGGGGTGGAGTTCAAAATTAACCCCGGTGAGATGGTTGCGATTACTGGCGCTAACGGTGGTGGTAAATCGACAGTACTGAAAATGCTCTTAGGTTTATACCAGCCCCAAGCCGGCAGTATTTTGATTGATAACGTGGATATTCGACAACTGGATCCCTATGCTCTGCGCCGCTTGATTGGGTATGCGCCACAAGACCCGCATTTTTTCAGAGCATCTATTGCGCAAAATTTACGCTTAGCTCGGCCAGATGCTACCGATAACGAAGTATTTCAGGCATTAGAAATGGCAGGTGCATTACGCCAAGTGTTGGCATTACCGCGTGGCTTAGATTTTCGTTTGGGTGACAATATGGATGAAATTCCATTTGGTCTCAAGCAAAAAATTCTTTTGGCAAGAACCTTTATCACCCGTGCGCCCATTATGTTGTTTGATGAGCCAGGTGCGGGTTTGGATAACGAGGGGGACGCTAAGTTACTGGAGGCGCTAAGAGTTTTAAAGGGTAAATCGACAGTGATTTATGTGAGCCATCGCCCAAGTCACATCATGTTGGCCGATACCTTGCTGGTCTTTGATAAGGGCTATTTAAGAGCTGCTGCACCTCCAGCGGATATCCTGAAGCCACCGCCACTTGCAGCCTAGTTTTAATAGATATTTAATTTAGTGGGTTTATCGCTATAAATCACCATATAGACCATATTTTATATATATAATAGGATATATCTCCTAAAAATGTAGTACTTAAGTACTATCTATTTCAGGCGAGGTCTCCCATCTCAAGCGCTTAAGGGCTTGTTTTAATTAGCTCTATGAGTAATAGCCCCATAGCCAGTATCGATGACAAGACCAGCTTGGTCTTGGGTAAGCGCAATGATAATTTCTTGGCGAAAGCGATCCTATTGGAAGAGGCAACGCCACCGAGTTATATGCGTGCCACCATTAAGTTGGCTACATACTCTTTAATTATCTTTTTAATCTGGAGTTTTTTTGCAAACTTAGATGTGGTTGCGAATGCTGCTGGTCAAGTTAATCCAATTCAATCAGTCAAAATTTTACAACACGTTGATGGTGGAAGAATTTCTGCAATCAATGTCGTAGATGGTCAAAGGGTAGTTGAGGGCCAAGTCCTCATGCGTTTTAATGCTACCGAGGCTACCGTGGAATTCGAAACACTTAATGTTAAATTTTGGGGCCTCTTTGCCAAAGTAGAATCACTCAGAGCATTACTGGAAGCTCGTGAACCTGATTATTCACGTGTTCCAAAACAATACAGCCAGTTAGTGGCTGATCAACGACGCACCTTGACGGCTGCACGTAAACAAATTGATCAAATTGGCGCTGAGATTAAGATTCTCACTGAAGTGAGCTCGATTCGTGGCGGCTTAGCACAAGAAAAGTTAGCCACGCGTGTGCAAGCCTTGGATGCAGAGCGGAGCGTAGGGCAGGCCCAAGCTGAGTTATTGCGCTATCGCAAGGCGAATATGGACGATTTAGCTGCTAGTTCAAATGAGATGGCTCAGACTGAAGAGCAGTTAGCTAAGATGCGAGACCGTTTAGAGCGGATCGAAGTGTTGTCACCTGTTGATGGCATTGTGCAAGATTTGAAATTTAGAACAGTGGGCGGAGTTGTTCCTCCAGCGACAGTTTTAATGAATGTAGTACCAACCGATGGTGGAATGCATGCCGAAGTGCGTGTCTCTCCTAACGATATTGGTTTCGTAAAAGTTGGACAAATGGCACGCGTCAAGATTAATGCTTATGACTTCATGCGTTATGGTTCTGTAGAAGGCAAGGTGATAATGATTTCACCCTATAGTACCTTTGATGAAAAACAACAGCCTTACTTCAAGGTCATCGTTAGTCTTCCTAAAGCGGTAGTTGGTGGCGATCCATCCAAAACGATTCAGCCAGGGATGACAGTACAAACTGATGTGATCACCGATAAGCAATCTGTGTTGCGTTATTTAACCCGCCCAATTTATGTTGCTTTCCATCAAGGATTGCGAGAGCGCTAAGTCAATGAACCTTGTGCTCAATACCTCTCTTTTTAAGGCCACTATTCATGTGGCCATTTTTGCTTTAGGTGACGGTAATGGCAACTAGAGTTCGCCTACCAAGCCAAAGACCCAATCGCGTGGGTCCAGCGCCAACACAAAGTGGTCCTGCCACTCCAGGCTCGGTCCAAGTGCGAAATGTTGGTCACCAAGATAATCCCAGTGTTTATGAGAACCGTGTATCCAATGCAGGCCATGCTCCTAACTATGTCTCTAATGGCTCCGGTGACAACCAGCTTTCTAACCGCGGACCTAGTCTAAGCGTTGGTTCTGGTGGTTCTATCGGAATTGAAGGCAGGGGAATGGGCGCAGCAGCCGTCTTTGGTGGCGCGGGAATGGCAGGCGGTGGTCATGAGTCTTTATACGGCTTTAGAGCCGCAGTAGTTCAACCGGCCAGCTTTAACGGCGGAGCTGGTCCCAGCGGATCTAATTATGCTGCCTCACCATCATCCTCCAGAAGTGATGCCAGTGATAGTGGTGGCGGTGGACGCAATGGCGGTACTGGCCCTACTGGTCCAGATCCCTATGCCTTGCCACCTGTGCCGCCAACTACGGAAATTGTTGGTAACAATGCGCCGATTATGTCCAATGATGTAACAACCGGTGCTGTTCTTGAATTAACAACTGCCCCAGGCCTCAATTACTTAAGCACTAGCAACTTTATCTCATTTTCTGATGTGGATACATCAGACCAGCATTTTATAGCAAGCATTACACCAATTCAGGGTCCTGTCGGCACATTATCGGCGTCCATCATTTATGACACTACAAGCACTGGTACTGGTGGAGAAATTGTGTGGTCCTATCGTGTGCTTGATAGTGCTATGGAATATCTTGCTGCTGGCGAGACGAAGGTTGAGAGTTTCCAAATTACCATAACTGATACTCATGGCGGCTTCGATAGTAAAACAATCTTCGTCACCATTACTGGCACCAATGATGTACCAGTAGTCAATCCTGTCGATGTCATAGGTTCAGTCACAGAGGACCCAACACCATCGGCTACCCTGCTCACCGATGCTGGCAGCTTGACTCTTAGTGATGT
>Ga0194038_1000163_pt1 | contig 28529 bp, 23 predicted proteins | sample JunL226m_MetaG_FD_148630 | JGI IMG/M metagenome (GOLD analysis project Ga0194038, IMG submission 148630) | Anoxic zone freshwater microbial communities from boreal shield lake in IISD Experimental Lakes Area, Ontario, Canada - Jun2016-L227-6m | ecosystem: Environmental > Aquatic > Freshwater >... | reverse complement strand
GTAATATTATAGTGCGATAAAAGGTAATATCGCACCAATCACGATCATTTTCAATAATTAAAACGTTGGATAATAAAATGAAAATATCAAAGACTTGTATCTCTACTCAGAATCGTAAAATTAAAATAATAATGCTGAGTATTGTTTTAGGGCTTATGGCTTTTTCAGTCAAGGCTCAACCTCAAGAAACGCTCTCATCTCAATTAAAAGAGTGCCATTACTTAGACAATGTAGAAGCTACTTCTGGCTACGGAAAAAATTTTAATTGGCAAAGCTTAGCTAAATATTCAGCGTTAGTTAAAGCGGAAGCATTGGGTGCTAGCCATGTAGTATGGGTACGTTTCGAGACAGTTGGCGCCTTTAACGGAATAGCAATCGCCAAAGCTTATAATTGTCAATCTTAAAAATTAATTAGATATTTAAAATGATAGCCCGTAGATATTTAAATTGATAGTCCGTATTAGGTTAGTCAGTGTTTTGATTATTTTGATGAGCAGTACCTTCGTTTATGCAGAGAATAAATCTAATGGTATTATCGGTGCATTAATAGGTAAAGAAGCTTCAAATTGGATTGGGTTAGAAAATCACGGCATTACTATAGGTGGTTGGATGACGGGTGGGATAAATTACAATTCTGCAAATACTCCAGAGGGAAGTAATGGTCCTGTTTCGATGACTGATCGAAATGGTTCAGTCAATTTATATCAAACAGATTTATTTATTGAAAAAGCGGTTAATAAAGGATCGAGTTGGGATATCGGTGGACGTTTTGATTATATGTTCGGTACAGATACGCGATATACACAAGCGTCTGGTAACTGGGATAGCTATTTATTAAGCAAAAATAGTTATTACAATATGGCTATACCGCAAGCGTATGCTGAAATATTTGCGCCTCTGGCTCAAGGCTTAAGTGTAAAAGTAGGTCATTTTTATACTATTATGGGTTATGAATCAGTCGCCTCAACGCCTAATTTCTTTTCTTCACATACCTATAGTTTTAAATCTTCGCCGTTTACGACAACGGGTGCTTTGTTTAATATTGCTTTAAACGATGAATGGGGACTTAATGCAGGTGCGGTTACAGGTGCAGATAATTTTAATCGAGATATTGGTGCATGGAGTCAAATGAGTGGATTGACATGGACACACTCTAAAACCGGTACTAGCGCTTCATTATCGGTATTATCAGGGGATGTTTATTCAACTTATCCTTCGCAATTAATGTATTACACCGCTATATTTCAGCAAGCACTCGGCAAGTGGCATTACATATTACAGCATGATTTAGGCACTCAACAGAATGCTGTCGCCCAAGGACAAAATGCTGATTGGTATTCTATTGTGCAATATATGTTATATCAGGCTACAGATGAGTGGGGCGTTGGAGTACGTGGTGAGTGGTTTAGAGATACTAATGGCGTTCGATATACTTATGGTAAAGCAAACTATTATGCGATGACAGGTGGTTTAAATTGGAAGCCTAAACGCTGGCTGATGATACGTCCAGAGGTTCGTTATGATTGGAGCCAAGCAAAAATGGCGCCTTTTGATGGTGGGCAAAGAACAGGACAATTTTTAATGGGCGTAGACGCAGTCATTCAATTTTGAATAATTAAATGACTGCAATATTCATTTATGTCCGTAAGCGTTGTAAAACTGTTTAGCCGTTCTACCGTTTTTAGATGCATTTTGATGAGAAAAGTCTAGCGCTTGTTTATGTAAGTCTGCTCTATCACCAGCATAATCCACAAAATAACTATCAATAATATCCAGATAGGTCTGGGTATGTTGTGGATAAAAAGCCAGTCTTAAACCAAAACGGTCAGATAAGGAAATCTTTTCTTCTACCGTATCAGAATAATGCACCTCGTTATCAATCAACTGGGTATCAAGATTATCACTCATCCGTTCGGGCAATAAATGCCGACGATTAGATGTCGCATAAAACAATACATTTTCTGGCGGTAATTCAATAGAACCTTCAAGCACGCTTTTTAAGGGCTTATATAAGGTGTCTCCGGTATCAAAAGAGAGATCATCACAATAAATAATAAAGCGTTTGGGAAGATCACGAATGTCATCAACAATTTCAGGCAAATAAATTAAATCTTTTTTATCGACTTCAATTAAGCGTAAGCCACGGTCTTTGTATTCGTTTAATAACGCTTTAATGATTGATGATTTACCGGTACCACGTGCACCCCATAGCAAAGCATTATTAGCTGGTTGACCGGATAGAAAGCGCAGTGTGTTAGCACACAACTGTTGTTTTTGAATGTCGATGCCCAATAACTGTTGAAGGCGTATTGGATCAATCTGTTTAACTGGACGTAGATATTCTTTACGTTGTCGCCAGATAGCTGCATAAGTCGTATTCCAATCTATCATCGTTATCGATCCTGTGTTGTGGTGAGTCATAAGTGTTAATTATTCGCAAGGGTGCCTCATGTCACTCACTTAATTCAATGAATTAAGGCGGGAGTGTGATTTGCTTTTTCCGTTTTTAGAATTGTTGCTAGGGCTTTTAAGCAAAGCGCAGTAAAAAATCTGCCAAGTAGGTTTCACTGTCTTTTGAATAAATTCGATGGGCTTGGTAAATGGTGTGTAACTTTTTGCACAGTGTTTGCGGGGTTCGATGAAACCTTAAGGCAGATACTTTGCTGTCATTATGTTCGTAACCTTTAAAATCCGTTTGATGATTCAGATAGAGTCCTACCGATTGAGCAAGGTCAGTAAATTTTTCCACGGCATGGGCTGGTAATAAAACATAAAATAAACCTGTTTCTGCTAATAAATATTCGACACACTGCACTAAATCTTCAAACGGTAATTGATCGGTATGACGCGCGGTTTGTCTGAGAGCGTCGGTTGTTTTTAAGTGCTTTTCAAAGAACGGCGGGTTACAGATAATCAGATCATAGACCTTAGCGTCGTGATATCTTGAGAATTGTTGGATATCTTGATGAATAACACAGAGTCGATTGGCCCAAGGACTGTTATTAAAGTTAAGTAGTGCCTCTTGATAAGCCGGCAACGTCAGTTCAACCGCAGTGACTTGAGCTGCGCCTAATTGAGCAGCCATTAAAGATAACAGCCCCGTCCCTGTACCAATATCTAAAACGTTGGCACCCGCTTTAATGGGCGCCATAGCCCCAAATAAAACCGAATCCGTACACACCTTCATGCCGGATTGGCTTTGTTCAACAGAAAATTGTTGAAAATGAAAGGTAGACATTTAAAGGTGTGTGCTTAAAGCTAAGGTATGCTCTTTATAAACGATACAGTGGTTCTAAGGATTTATCCGTTGTGGAGGTCGCGACTTTCTCGCGGGCTTTATTCTCAGTAAAGGTTTGATACAGTTTTTTACCTTGCCATTGATGAAGGTCTTTTCCATATAAAGTTTGATTTAACAATAAAATCTCATCTCTTAAACGGGCTTCACAATCACTGGCGATAGCACACAGGTTGGTGCTATTAAATTTAAGTTGACCCCAGATTAATAACGCATCTTTGGCGGCATTAGCATCATTATTGGCACAGGCTAGTTTTAAGGCTTTAATGCTGGCCGTAAGATTGAGGTCTAATTCACTGGGCTCAATAATCGGTTGGTTCACGGTCTGTTTTCGTAAGAAATAACCCAGCGTAGTTAACCAGCCAACCGCCAAGAACACCGCAATCCATAACCAAATATTGGTTTGAGGCACGGTATTGATACGTGCAGGATTGTCATTGCCAGTATTGATTGCCGGTGCAGGTGTTGGCTCTACAGTCGTTGTTGCTGGAGACTTCGGTGCTTCGGTAAGTTCAGTCGCACCGGTGATCGCAGTGAGCGTTGTTTCAGGAATGCTGGCGATTTCAACCTGTTGAGTTTTTGTGTTAAACCAAGGAATCTCAATCGCCTGTAATTTAGTGGCGCCGGTCTTGGAAGGAATGATAGCTATTTTCTCTTCTCTAAAGGCCAATAAGCCGTCAACTTTCTTTTGTTCTTGTAACACCGGTTGATCAGGATACGTTTTTAACTGGGCATTGGTTAGGGTGTTATTGAGCTCTGGGAGTTGTCCTACGGTCGTGCCCTTTGCGACTAAACTTAAGGTGCGAGTAACGGGTTCACCCACTTTTAATTGGCTTAGGTCACTGGACCATTCTTGTTTTAACACCAGTTGTTCGGCAGAGAGCCAATGTTTTCCGGTAAAGGGCGTGGGTACGGGTTTAACATCAAGGGTGATCGCTTTAGATTCAACCCGTTTAGTTTTACTCATTTGTGAGTTAAAAAAAGGATTCATCATCGGGCGAGTATTGGTGATGACTTCCGCATTTAAGACTAAAGGGTTAATGGTTAGCTTACCGCTTTTTTGCGGAAAGATCGCATATTTACGTTCAGTCACAGAATAAGCCACGCCCTTAACTTGGGTATTAAAATGATTGTCTTCACCTAAACGTTCAATGACGGCATCTGATAACTCGGGTTCATTAAGTTGCGCTTGAGAGATATCCACTTTGGTATACAGCCGTAAAGTATAAAATACTTGGGATTGAATATAGGGATTGAGAGGGGTCGCTTCAACATCAATGTATAGATCTTCATCCGTGCTGACATTTTTGTTACCGTTATCGGCCACTAAAACGGTGCCCGTTTGACTGTAATCTTTACCAAATTTTATCGCAGGGATAATTAGACTGCCGCGTTGTTTTGCCATAACGTTAACAAGCCATTGTATCGTTTTACTGGATTTACCATTAATCCAAGACGAGTTAGTACTGCTGGTTTGGTTGAGTACGACAAAATCTTTTTCTAAAGGGCTAAAGTCTGGATCATCGTCAGGAGATTCATTCGCAGTGAAGATGATTTGAAAAGATTCATCAATACTGACGGAGTTACGATCAACAGAGGTTTGAATCGTAGCCGCAACAGCATATTCAGAAGCAGTAATTATTAAAAGCAACAAAATGAAAGCTGAAAAAAACCGCAGCGGCTGGACAGGTGTAGCGAAGGATTTGAGAGTTATCATTGTCATCATGTTAATCATTAGAATGTTTAAGCGTCTTTGTAAAAACGTGTTTGACACAGAATACGGACAAAAGCGCCGAAAATCAATGTGACTCAGGGGGACTTAAGACATTTAATTGACATGTGTCGATAAAAGCTTGATAAAAGTCTGGGTTTTGAATTGTAGCACCCTGTTGAGTGAGCGTTGCAGACGCAAATTCTTGTGCTCGGTTTAAGGTTAAATCTAAGGGCCAATCAGCGTTTAAACCCAGTAATAGAACCGCCGCAAACGCATCACCTGCCCCCACGGTATCTACAATAGTTACCTGATGCGTGGGAGTCACTTCGATAAATTCACCGGACTGACTCAGCGCAGCGGCGCCTTTCTCGCCACGAGTCACGATTAATACCTCCAGCTCATAATCAGTTAAAAAAGCCTGCAGAGTGGCTTTAAAGCTTTTTTGAGGGGCGCTTAAGTGTATTAATTCATCTTCGTTCAACTTCACCCAGTGTGCTGATTTTAAATAGCTTTGCACTGTATTAAGTTCCCACCAAGGGGCTCTTAAATTAACATCAATAAAAACTTTACGCTGAGACTTTGCCAGCAGGGTATTAAGGGTGGTTGCCGAAACGGACTGTCTTAAGGCCAACGTGCCGTGGTAGATAATGTTATAGGGTGTGCTTAAGGCTAGATTGTCCACTTCAATAAAGTCATAAGCTTGCTCAGACAAAATTTCATAGTGTGGTTCGCCCGCTTTAAAACTAACGGCCACGGTTCCAGTAGGATGAATGGGGTCAATTTGTAACGCGTGAGTTGACAGACCCCAAGCGTGCATGGCTTGTTGAATGTCTGCTCCAGTGGCATCGTGACCTATTCGACTAATCAAGGTCGGAGCCAAACCAAAGGCTTGTAAATGCCAAGCTACATTAAAAGGCGCTCCCCCCAAGACCTGTTGGCCATCAGGAAATTGATCAATTAATACTTCACCAAAGATAGCAATGTTAGCGTGTGTGGGTGTTTCGGTCATCATAAGTCCATTTATAAAGGCGGTTGTTTGTCACCGGTGTGAGTGATCAAGACCAGGTCTCCTACACTTAATACCCCTGTTTGATTATGGAGAGCATTTTGCCCAAAGTAGACTTTATTGTGCCATTTTCGGGTGTTATTTAAGGCCGTTAAAGGCTCTTTATTGACTTCAGCGGTGTCTGGATCAACGGCGGGTACAGAACAACGTGAGCAGGGCTTGGGCAGTCTAAAATCGATCTCACCAATACGTATTTCTCGCCACGTATCTTCAGCATAACTGTCACAACCGGCAATCACAAGGTTGGGTCTAAAACGTGCCATGGTTAAAGGAAACGACATACTTTTATTTAAGGCCTTTAATGAATTTTCTGAAACGATTAAAAACGGAAAACCATCTGAAAAAGCGACTTGATCGGTACTATGACCGTAGTTAGGATCAACCGGTCGAACACGATTATCAGGTTGAAACACTAAGCGACACTTCGTTTCTAAGAATCGACTCAACCAGTCATCCGCTTCAAAAGAGACTAAGCTGGCGACGTCGGTAGATTCCCAAACGGTAGCATAGGCGAGTTGATTAACGGGCGGTTTTAAAGGGATGTGTAAATCATCACAACCGGGTGCCGATAAAATTAAATGGCTTTCCGTTAAGGTGGTTTTAATTAAAGCCATTTTAGGAAGTTTACGCTGACTTAAAAACGCATCATCCGTATCAATCAACATCCATTTTCGATCATATAACAGCCCTGTTTTAGTGACAGGCCAGTGGTTCACTGCAATGCCCGCTAACGATTTGACGGGATAAATAAGTATTTCGCTGAGCGTAAGAGTGGTCATCTCAAAAGGTGTCCTTAAGGGAATTGTTTAGGTTTTTTTAGGTCTAGATCCTGAAAACAATACAAAAAATTATGAATCCGTTAAAATTAAGTACTATTAACCTTTATTATCAACAACCGATGCGATTAACTCAATGGCCTTATCAAACATTTGTCATCCTTTTAGTCTTATTTCAGGTCGTTGCCCCTAAGAGCGCACAGGCCATCAGCAAGCAAGCCATTAATATCGCTTATTTAACGCAAGAACAACCGGCGCCAGTGGCCTCTTCTAATTTGGATCCCTTTATTAAAGATAAGGGGGTGAGTGGTGCCGAACTAGGTATTGATGATGATAATACCACTGGTGAGTTTACCGGACAGCTATTTAGTTTAAAAAAATTTATGGTGCCCTTGGATGGCAATGTCACTGACACCTTTAATAAAGAGATCAGTGGGCATTTTCAGTATGTTGTGGTTAATTTACCGGCCGCACAATTAACGACAGTGGCTGATTTACCGGCTGCCAAGGACCTATTACTCTTGGATATCGGTACCTCTGATGATGCTTTACGTAATGAGGCTTGTCGTAAAAATGTATTACATCTATTGCCCAGTCGCGCCATGCGTGCCGATGCCTTAGCGCAATATATGATGAAAAAGCGTTGGAACCAATGGTTTTTAGTGGTCGGTCCCAACCTAGAAGATCGTTTATATGCGGACGCAATTAAACGCGCGGCTAAACGCTTTGGGATGAAAATAGTGCTTGAAAAGACCTGGGAGCATACCTACGATGCTCGTCGCACGGTACAGTCTGATGTAGCCGTCTTTACTCAAACAGAGGACGCTTACGATGTACTGGTCGTCGCGGATGAGCAAGGTCAGTTCGGTGAGTATTTAGATTATCGCACTTGGATGCCAAGACCAGTGATCGGTACCCAAGGTTTAATTGCCACTTCTTGGCATAAAACCCATGAGCAATGGGGCGCCATACAAATACAACATCGCTTTTTAGCTAAAGCGGGGCGCTGGATGGAAGAGCAAGATGCTGGCGCTTATCTAGCTGTGCGCGCTGTCGGTGAAGCGGTAACTCGCACCCAAAAAAGTGACCTTAAGCCCGTAAAAGACTATCTATTAAGTGATGGCTTTAGCCTAAATGGCTACACCGGCACCCCCTTATCATTTAGAGCTTGGGATGGACAATTACGCCAGTCTATCTTATTGGCGGCCCCCCGTTCTTTAGTCGCAGTTGCCCCTATTGAAGGCTTTTTACATCCAAAATCGGAACTTGATACGCTCGGTTATGATCAACCAGAATCACAATGTCATTGGGATAAATAATTATGAAACATAAGGTATTAATCGGCGTTTTAACGGCGACGCTAGCAACGACTCTGCTAGGCCTTGCACGGGCTGAAACGGTCTTTGTGACGCTAGAAAAAGATAATGCCCTGGCGGTGGTTGATCCGGCGGCGGGCACTTTAGTTAAAACAGTGCCCATTGGACAGCGTCCTCGGGGTATTGCTCTTAGCCCTGATAATAAACAGTTGTATATTGCCACTAGCGATGAAAATACTATCAAAATTGTCGATGCCAACAGTTTTAAAATACTGGGTAAGCTTCCTTCAGGAGAAGATCCTGAAACTTTTGCGCTCAATCCAGCCGGTGATAAATTATATGTCTCAAATGAAGACGATAGCTTGGTGACCGTGATTGATATCGCAAAGAAAAAAGTGATCAAGAAAATTAAAGTAGGTGTTGAGCCAGAAGGCATTACCGTAAGTCCTGACAACAAATGGCTAATTAGTGTGTCTGAAACCACAAATATGGTGCATTGGATTAATACTAAAAATAATACCATTGAGGCCAATACCCTAGTAGATCCGAGGCCTAGAGCGGCCAGTTTTACCGCCGACAGTCAACAGTTGTGGGTGACTTCAGAAATGGCGGGTACGGTGATGATTTTAGACAGTCAAACTCAACAGGTCATTAAAACCATTAGCTTTGAGGTCTCGGGCATTACCAATGACAAGATTCAACCGGTCGGGGTGGTGATTGATAAAGACCGCAATAGAGCTTATGTCGCCTTAGGGCCGGCTAATCGGGTGGCGGTCATTAATGCTAAAACCTTTGAAGTCGAGAAAGTCTTATTAGTGGGACAGCGCGTGTGGAATTTAGCTTTTTCACCTGATCAAAAGCATTTATATACCACTAATGGCGTCAGTAACGATATTTCTTTGATTGATTTAGACACCCAAACGGTCACAAAATCGGTGGGTGTGGGCACTTATCCTTGGGGCGTTGCGATAAAACCATGAAGACACTACCTGCGTTAGCCATTGAGAACTTAAGTTTTTCTTATGGTGGTAAAAAAGCGTTAGATCAACTTAATTTTAGTATTAATGCGGGTGAATGTACCGTGCTCTTAGGCCCCAATGGGGCAGGTAAGAGTACGTTATTTTCGCTAATCACGCATTTATATGACAGTCATGAAGGTCGTATCCAGTTATGCGGCTTTGATATTAAGCAACAAACTCGCTTGGCCTTATCAAAACTGGGCGTGGTGTTTCAACAAACCACCTTGGATATGGATTTGTCAGTGTTACAGAATTTGTACTATCACACTGCCTTACATGGCTTAAGCCGTCAACAAGCCAATGTTCGGATTCAGCAAGAATTAGAGCGTTTAAATATGTATGAGCGCCGTTTTGAAAAGATTCGACAATTAAATGGGGGGCATCGCCGCCGTGTTGAAATTGCTCGAGCCCTGTTACATAAACCGTCCGTTTTACTTTTGGATGAGCCGACAGTGGGCTTAGATGTACCCAGTCGGTTAGCGATTGTGGAATATGTGCATCAGTTGGCGGAGGAAGAAAAATTAGCTGTGCTCTGGGCCAGTCATTTAATTGATGAAATTTATCCTGAAGATCATTTGATTGTCTTACACAAAGGTCAGATTAAAGCCAAAGGTACGGTGAATGATGTTTTAGATGCCAGTCAAAGCACACAGATTAAAGACGCTTTTTATAGCTTAACGCAAGGAGAACAGGCATGAATCTGATGCATTATTGGCGCGCGATGTGGGGCATTATTGGCCGAGAGTTATGGCGTTTTGTCACGCAACGTGAACGTTTTATCTCAGCATTGGTGAGACCTTTAGTTTGGTTATTTGTGTTCGCCGCCGGCTTTAGAGCCGCCTTAGGCTTAGCGATTACCCCGCCTTATGAAACCTATATTTTGTATGAAGTGTATATTACGCCCGGTTTAATAGGCATGATACAACTATTTAATGGGATGCAGAGTTCCTTATCGATGGTGTACGATCGAGAAATGGGCAGTATGCGTATTTTGATGGTGTGTCCGTTACCGCGCTGGTTTTTATTACTGAGTAAATTGTTAGCAGGCACTGGGGTGTCCATCTTACAAGTCTATGTGTTTTTAGGCATCGCTTGGTTTTATGATATTCATGCCCCTTGGCAAGGCTATCTATGGATTTTACCGGCCTTGGTATTGTCAGGTTTAATGTTGGGAGCGCTCGGTTTGTTGTTGTCCTCTTTTATTAAACAACTGGAAAACTTTGCTGGAGTGATGAATTTTGTCATTTTCCCGATGTTTTTTATGTCTACTGCCTTGTATCCTTTATGGAAGATGAAAGAGTCTAGCGCTTTCTTAAGCCAATTAGCTCAATATAATCCATTTTCTCAAGCGGTAGAAATGATCCGGTTTGCCTTATATGGGCAGTTTAATCAACAGGCTTGTCTTTATACCTTGGTCGCGTTTGTGGTATTTATGGCCGCGGCCATTGTGGGTTACAACCCCTCTAAAGGTATGATGGTGAAAAAAGGCGGAGGGTAATTTGCCAGATTCTACTCAAAAAGTGCATTAAGCACTTGAAAAGTTTTGTGATTATGGTAAGTTTAACGTTCTAGTAGGTATATATGTAATAATCTGTTTGTTTTTAGGTAAAAAAATAACTGGATTAACCGGTTGATCTATTGTTTGATAACAGTTTTAAATTAAGCGATGATCCATAAATATAATAATTAAGATTACACGACTATGAGGATGACAAATGAGTACTGAAGAGAATGTAAATCAAGAAGAAAGCGTACAACAAGAGACTGTTCCCGCTGCCGAACCCGTTGCAGCTGCGGCACCTAGTGCTGGTGGAAATGCCTTGAGTTCATTTTTAAGTTTAAAAGAGTCTAACCCTAAATTGTTTTTTGGTAGTGTGGGCGGAGTAGCTGCTCTACTGGTCTTAATTATAGCAATGGGTGGCGATGATGCTGCAAAACCAGCACTTAAAGGCCAAGCGCTTAAAGATTTGGCTATAGGTCAAAAATATTCCTTAAAAAGTGCTAATGCTTATGACGCCTCTGCTACTGTGCGTTTAGTTTCTACACCAGGCGCGATTGCCGCGTATGATGATACAGAAGAAGCGGATAGAAACGGTGCGTGTCAACATTTAGCACAAGGTACACCGGTTACTGTGCTTGAGTTTTCTGATGCTTATGGTAAAGCAAAGTCTTATTCTAAAGTAAGAATTGAAGAAGGTGATTGCAAAGGCAATGAAGGCTGGGCTTTATCCATTGATATTCAGTAAAAATAAAAAAATAGTTTGACAGCTTTCAAAAAATATATATAATAGACGAATAAATTCAGTGCGGGAATAGCTCAGTGGTAGAGCACAACCTTGCCAAGGTTGGGGTCGCGAGTTCGAATCTCGTTTCCCGCTCCAATATATATTTAAAGCCGCGAACTATCGCGGCTTTTTTATTTCTCCTATATGGCTGCGTAGCAAAACGGTTATGCAGTGGCCTGCAAAGCCATCTACGGCGGTTCGACTCCGCCCGCAGCCTCCACGGGTAGATCTAGCTTCAATAAAGTTTAAAAAAAACCCTCAAGTCTTTGACTTAGAGGGTTTTTTTATGCCTGTTTTCTTGGTTTATTTTAAACTAGCCACCGACAGCGATACTGCAAACATCACTCCACTGGCCAACTTGTTCATCATGTAAGCGGTAAATAGCTTTGTATTTCCACGTAGCACTCGTCCCTAAAGCCGGTAAAGGTGAGTTATCAAGAGTATGGGGTTCGGTATTGATGGTGAGTAAAATAAAGTTAGCGCCATCGCCACGATCTACCCATATTTCAATGGCACTGGCATCGCCTTTAGTCCACATAATAATAGGGTGTCCGGCTTTAATTTGTAGGATTAGGTTGGGTTTCCAGGTATTTGGGTCAATGGTAGGGTGTGTACCTACCAGCCACAAATCTTCACCTACGGTGAGCGTGTAATTCTTATTCGCTTTAATTTGGGCGACCAAGGTGCTTAATCTTGGCATAACGCCCGGTAATACCGCAGTCGGACATGGTTCGATAAATAAGGGCGGAATAGGCCATGCGGCGGTTCCAAGGCCTAAGACCCCATCACGTATTTCATTTTTATAAGCCGTCCAAGATTTGGCATTGGCCTGCATGATATCCATTGATTGTAGGGCAAACTTAAAGCCAATAGAATCCTGCATGATTCCATTAAGGTCTTCTTCACTCAGGTTAAGTAAGGTTTGGTATTGCGGTAAATTAAAGGCTAAATGATTTAGTAAATCAGCCTTGCCGCTGTCAGAAATGGGCATATAGTAAGTTGAAGTCATCGTTATAATCCTAAGGAATACGTTAAGCTTTTGAGAAATGTGCAGTATTTAATGGCACGACTGCATAAGAGGTGCCCGTGTTCCTTGGGCCTTGCGGGTGCATCCAGCCTAACAAAATAGCTTAAAAACAGACTCGTTGTATAACTCTAACATATTAAATGATTTCTAGTTAATAAAACTATTATTTAATGGCTATTTAAAATATAACCTTATGATATTATGAGTATTTATTAAATATTTATACGGCGCCGTTGGCGTGTTAATACCTGTCTTGAATGCAGTTTATGCAATCTATGATGGCCTGGGTGTCGTCTATCAAGGCTTTAATGTACTCATAACAGGATAGCTTGCCGTCTAGTATCAATGGCTAGGGATCGTCCAACAATACCGTGAGGTCAGTGCTTGAAAGGGTGAGGGCTTGAAATAATAGCAAGACATAATGTCTTTCTAAAAAGACGACGTTAATAGCATGACTAACCGGGTTACGATCTTATAGTCGTCTCTTAGCGTATCATTTCTTCGTAGGATTGAGCGATAGACGTCCCTTAAGCTTTGCTAGCGGTCTAGGTGTAACAGCGAGACGTCAGGCATTAGCGCATAGAGGTGCTAAAATAATGTGATCTGTTGGTAAAAGTGTTATAAAGTGACTTATAAAACTAACCTCCTCTGCCCCTTTAAATTAAATGACGTTAGAAAAAATTGGCCGTAATTCCCCCTGCCCCTGTGGCAGTCAGAAAAAATATAAACACTGTTGTTTATTGAAAAAAATTGAGACAGCTAAGGTTGAGTCTGAAACCGAACTTAAGGTTCCTGAGACATTAATAACGCAATGGTTTTCAACGGCTTTACAAAGTCATCAATCAGGCCATTTGTCTCAAGCAATAACACTTTATCGGCAAATCATTCAAAATCATCCCCGGCACAGTGAAGCATTGCATTTATTAGGCGTTGCTTTGCATCAAGCTGGACAGGTAGACCAGGTGCTTGAGTTAATCACTCAGGCCATACAGCTTAAGCCCAGTTTTTATATGTATAACAATTTGGGTAATATCCTTAGAGATCGAAAGCGGTATGACGAGGCAATCAGTCAGTATCAGCAGGCGATTGCTTTAAATCCAGACTATGCGGAAGCCTATAATAATTTAGCGGTGGCGCTTCAAGAAAATAATAGACGCTCTGACGCGCTGGGTTATTTTGAAAAAGCCATTGCTTTGAACAGTCAATATGCTGAAGCGTATGGTAATTTAGCCAATCTATTAAAAGCCCAACACAAATTGCCTGAAGCCGTTGTGCAATATCAAAAAGCGATTGCTCTTAAACCGAATTATGCGGATTTTTATAATAATCTGGGTGCGACCTTAAATAGTATGAAGCGTTTTGAGGAGGCGATGGTTCAGTACCAAAAAGCCATTGCCCTGAAGCCTGATTTTGCGGATGCCCATTGTAATTTAGCGCATATTTTAAAGCGGCTTAAAAAAATAGCGCCGGCGATTTTCCATTATCAGCAAGCTTTGTTATTGAAGCCGGGACATGAAGAGGCCTTAGGTGCTTTGTTTTATGCGCGGCAATATTGTTGTGATTGGACGGATTATTTTGAGCATAAAACTCAAGTGATTCGCGCTATTCAACAGGGACAAGATGGTTATAAACCATTATCCTTTTTAGGGGTTTCCGCTTCTGCACAAGAACAACAACAATGCGCGGCCTTGTTTGGACAGCGCCATTATCCGCGATTAGGGACATATCCCAAGGGCGTTCTAAAAAAGAAGTCTGATAAGTTACGTTTGGCTTATGTTTCCGGTGATTTTAGAGAGCATGCCGTGTCTATTTTAATGGTAGAGTTATTTGAATTGCATGATCGTGATCGTTTTGAAATCATGGCTATTTCACTGCAACCGTCAACAACAACAAATTTGGGTTTAAGAGTCGTTCAAGCCTTTGATCAGTTTATTGACGCCACGGCAAAAAGTGATGAGGAGGTTGCGGCGTTAATTAAAGACTTGGACATTGATATTGCCATTGATTTGATGGGTTTTACGGCACAAAGTCGAACCGCTATTTTTAGCTATCAGCCCGCGCCTATTCAAGTGAATTATTTAGGTTATCCGGGCACCATGGGCTTGGAGTATATGGATTATATTATCGCTGATCCGTATTGTGTACCCACGCAGTATCAAGACTATTACACTGAAAAAGTAGTTTATTTACCGGATTGCTATCAGGTCAATGACAGTAAACGTTTACAGCCTACGCAAATACCAACCCGTACTGACATGGGCTTAAAAGAGACGGGCTTTGTGTTTTGCTCTTTTAATGGCAGCTATAAAGTCACCCCGGTTTTTTTTGAAATCTGGATGCGGCTATTAAAAGCAGTACCCGATAGCACCTTGTGGTTGTTGGCAGATAATGACTTAGTTGAGGAGCATCTTAAAGCAGAAGCTCTCAAGCGACAGGTTGATCCAGAGCGCTTAGTCTTTGCTAAAAAAGTGTTTTATCAAGAGTATTTAGCCCGTTATCCAGTGGCCGATTTATTTTTAGATACCTTGCCATTTAATGCAGGAACGACGGCGAGTGATGCATTGTGGGTGGGTTTGCCAGTGTTGACCTGTTCTGGTGAAGCCTTTGCCTCGCGTATGGCTGGTAGTTTATTGCATGCCTTAGATTTACCTGAGTTAGTGACTGATAGTTTGGACGCTTATGAAGCGATGGCTGTTAAGTTGGCGACTCAACCCGACTTATTAGCCGCACTTCGGGCTAAATTAAGTCGCAATCGGCAGAGCCAATCTTTATTTGATACACCTCGATTTTGTCGACATATTGAGGCGGCCTATTTAACGATGTGGAAAAAACATCAGCGTGGCGAAGCACCCGAGAGTTTTAGTGTGGAGCCTATTAGTTAAGTCAGCGTGCTAAGGTCAAGGTTATCTTAGTGTAGTGAATGACTTAAATTATGAGTCATTAAGTTTTGGAAGTGATCGATAGGAATCGGTTTAGAGAATAAATAGCCTTGATAATTATCACAACCTATTTCGCGTAAATAATCAAACTGCGCTTTTGTTTCTACGCCTTCTGCGATGACTTCAAAATTATAAATTTTGGCTAAGGCAATAATTGATTGCACTAAGCTGGCATCATTTTTATTGGAAATAATATTAAAAATAAAGCCTTGGTCAATTTTTATTTCATCAAAGGGCATGTTCTGTAAATAGATCAATGAGGAATAGCCAGTCCCAAAATCATCTAAAGATAAGCGGATATGAAATTCGTCCTTAAGATGGTGCATTTTATCAGTGACATATTCTAAATCAATCACGTTAATGCTCTCGGTTAATTCTAAAGTTAACTTAGTGGGATCAATAGGATATTTTTTAAATAACTCTCTAATCGTTGAGACAAAATCAGGTTTATTAAATTGTTTTGCGGTGACATTGACGGACAGAGTTAGATGTTTAGTGCTGTCATTATCCCCCCATTTAAGCAGTTGCTGAAAAGCAATATCTAGTAAATGATTGCCTATTTCAATAATCAAAAAAGATTGTTCAGCAAGTGGAATAAATTCCAGTGGTGAAATTAAACCCAGTTTGGGGTGGTTCCATCGCACTAAGGCTTCAGCACTGATGGGTTTGATGTCATTATTTACTTGAATCTGATAATAAAACTCTAATTCTTTGTTTTGAATAGCGGCATGTAGATCATGTTCAAGACGCGCATCTTTGGCCACTTTTTCAGAATAGGTTTTATCAAAAAAGGTGGTGCTATTACCATCAATAAACGAGGCGTGATGCAAGGAAATTTCCGCTGACTTTAGTAAATCTTCGGTAGAAAGGCTATGGCCTTTAAAGAGGGCAACGCCAATACTCACCGTAGAGCGGTGTTCATATTCATTAATACTAAAAGCAGATAAGAAACTTGAGTCAATAAGGTTGGCAATAGACCGGGCGTTGCTAGCGGCTGTTTGTACGTCAGGGTCTATATTTTCAAGGAGTATCGCAAACTCGTTGCCATGTATTTTATAAATACGGTAGGTATTGGGAATAATTTTTAGTAGACGTAAGGCTATTTTCTTCAGAAAAAGATCACCCACTAAGTAACTATTGGCATTGGTGAGTACTTTAAAGTTATCCGATTCTAAGACAATTAAGGCGCCATATTCGCCTGATTGTTCAGACACTAGAAAGCTTTGTTCAATATCAAGAAAGAGTTTTTCTCTATTAGGGAGCTTAGTAATGGGATCTAAATAGGCTAATTGATAAATCTTCTTTTCATGTTCTTTTCGAGCGGTAATGTCAGAAAAAATATAGACATAACCACTTAAAATATCCTGTTCATTTTTAACTTCAGAAATAGACATTTGTCTGGGAAACTCACGACCATCGACTTTAATGCCGTTACATTCTCCTGACCAACTGCCCGTCTTAAGTAAACTAAGATAGATGTCGTGTTCAATGTTGGTATCAATTTTTTTGGCTTTGAATTGATTAATCGATTTACCAAGGGTGAAATGTTGCTTAAAGCCGGTTATTTTTTCAAAGGCTTTATTGACGCGTACAATTTTAAAGTGCTCATCAGTAATGATAATACCTTCTTCAGTTTCAAAGGCTTGGGCATTAATGCGGATCTCGTCTTTTGCTTGTTGTAGTTGATTGAATAATTTAGTGATTGGTTTTATTAAGAATTGCTGTAATAAAGGTACCGTAATAAGGATTAATAACGTCGCATCAAATAAGGAGCTTAGTTGAACAGATAGGTTTGGTAGCCACCGTTCAAAGGCTATCATGATGATAAATTCACCGATAAAGATGGCGCTGGTCAGGAGTACAAAAAGACGTTTTGACGGATTTTTAAGCATTTAATTTTAAAGTAATACAGGTCGTTTAGTATAAAATATATCGGCAGTTTACCATATATAATTATTAATTATATCAATAGATTAGTATTAAACTGTTAAGTTACTTTTTAAGCACGCATCGATTAGTTTATCGTCTTTAATGATTCTATGATGCAATAGCGATATGATAACCGTTGCAATAATGGTTAGTTGCAAGTGTGTCACATATAAAAATAACAACCAATAGCCAGTCGTTAAACTATTTAAATGAGGAGAAAGGGGTGAAACTTGAAAATAAATTTACGGCGTTACAATTGGCATTGATTAATAATCAAGCCACGTTGTATACCTGTGCCTGTCCGGTGCATATTAGTATGCAAATCACTAATTTACGAAAATTATTTGATTATCAAAACACTTGTATGGATATGCCGGCAGAAAGTGATGTACATATAAAAGTTCACCAACGTATTGCTGAAGTCACCAAGCAGGCGCATCAATTGATGGAGCAATGTTTAGATGAAATTTTAGATATGGAAGGTTGGGATAGAACCAGCTTAGAAATGCCGGTCGGCTTTCGTACTCGGGTAGAAAAATCAACGGAATCTTGAGGACTTGTCTCTGGATAGATGAATAAAAGCGTGTAAATGTGCCGATCGTGATTCGGCACATTGTTTTTGGGTCTGCTTTATTTTTTAAGGGCTTTTGCAAAAGCATTGGCCATCGAGTTTTGTTGCACGGGCGCGGGTTTGGGTTTATGAGCTATTTTTTGATTAGTCTGTTCGGGTCGAACTGCAATGATTTCATTATCGGTCGTCGATTTCATGGATAAGGAAATACGTTTTCGTTCCACATCCACTTCCAGCACTTTAACATGAACCATGTCACCTGTTTTGACGGCTTCTCTAGGATCTTTGATAAACGTATCTGATAAGTGTGAGATATGGATTAAGCCATCTTGATGCACACCAATATCCACAAAGGCGCCAAAATTAGCCACATTGGTGACCACACCCTCTAAGCGCATACCGGGTTTTAAATCAGATATCTTCTCAATCCCCGCTTTAAACTCAACGCTTTTAAACTCAGGTCTTGGATCTCGACCGGGTTTTTCTAATTCTTGTAAGATGTCGGTGATGGTGGGTAAGCCGAAGTGTTCATTGGTATAGTTCGCTGGATTTAAACTTCGTATGAAGCTACTTTGTCCAATCAGATCACGAATAGATTTACCGGTGGTACTGATAATTGCCTCAACCACAGGGTAGGCTTCTGGATGGACGGCAGAGGCATCTAAAGGATTATCTCCATTCATCACTCTAAGAAAGCCGGCGGCTTGTTCATAGGCTTTATCACCCAGACGGGGAACCTTTTTAAGTTGTTTCCGATTGGCAAAGGGGCCGTTCAAATCTCTAAATGCCACGATATTTTCACTGACGCTAGCGGATAAACCAGAGACCTGTTTCAGTAAAGACACCGAGGCGGTATTGACATCTACACCCACAGCATTAACGCAATCTTCAACCACGATATTAAGCCCTTTGGCGAGGTGAAATTGGTTTACGTCATGTTGGTATTGACCCACACCAATCGATTTAGGATCAATCTTAACGAGTTCGGCTAAAGGATCTTGCAAGCGTCTTGCAATGGAAACGGCACCGCGAATGGAGACATCTAAATTGGGGAACTCTTTAGCGGCTAATTCTGAAGCTGAATACACGGAAGCGCCTGCTTCTGAGACCGTTATTTTAGTAAACGTCAGCGCTTTATGTTGTTTCATAATATCCGCCACCAATTGATCGGTTTCTCTGGACGCCGTACCGTTACCAATACTGATTAGAGAGACTTGATGTTTGTCTATTAATTTAGCTAAGGTAGCAATCGATTCATCCCATTGTTTTCTAGGGGGGTGAGGATAAATCGTGTCGGTGGCTAAGACTTTGCCGGTGGGATCAATGACAGCGACTTTAACACCGGTGCGGATACCCGGATCAAGACCCATGGTGGTCTTGGAACCTGCTGGTGCGGCGAGTAATAAATCTTTTAAATTGTTAGCAAAGACTTTAATCGCTTCGGTTTCTGCTGCCTCGCGAAGTCTAAGTTTGAGATCTAAATCAATGCGGGTAAACAGTTTTATTTTCCAAGCCAGGCGTGCGGTTTCTGCTAACCAAGCGTCAGCAGATTTTTGGGTGTCAGTGACGTTAAGATGTTGAGACACAAATTGCGCACAGAGTAGATGTTCTTCTTTATCTTCAGGGCCGGGTTTAAGGGTAATGGATAATAAATCTTCATTACGTCCTCTAAACAGTGCTAAAGCTCGATGAGAAGGTATTTTATTAATCGCCTCTTGGTAATCAAAGTAGTCTTTAAACTTCTCGGCGACCGTTTCTTTTTCTGGAATAACGCTGGCGTGTACGATGCCTTTTTGCCAGACCCGTTCTCTAAGTTCGGCGAGTAGTTCGGCATTTTCAGAAATACGTTCCATGATGATTTGCCGTGCTCCCTCTAAGGCGGTCGCAGCATCAATAATCCCTAGGTCTGGATTCAGGTAGGTGAGCGCTATATCGGTAGGTATTAGGCTTCTATCGTCTAAAATGGCATCAGCTAACGGTTCCAAACCGGCTTCGCGGGCAATTTGAGCTTTGGTGCGACGTTTTGGTTTGTACGGTAAATAGAGATCTTCGAGTAGTGTTTTAGTGTCCGCGTCGTTGATGGCTTTTTCGAGTTCAGTGGTTAGTTTATCTTGTGAGCGAATACTGTCTAAAATAGTTTTTCGGCGCTCATTCAGTTCGCGTAAATAGTGTAAGCGTTCTTCTAGATTTCTTAATTGAGTGTCATCTAAACCGCCGGTAATTTCTTTACGATACCGAGCAATAAAAGGCACTGTCGCTCCTTCATCCAGTAAAGCGACAGCCGCTTTAACTTGTTTGCTATTAACAGATAATTCTTCAGCAATGCGTTGGATTACGTCCATAGTGTCTTTTTTAATGTCAGTGATTAATAGAGTGAGTGTAACAGGGCTTTGTGTTAATACAATAAATAGGCTAAACGCTCTTGCGCCCATGAGGTTTCATCTGGGCGGGTGATGGCCTCAAGATCGTGAGGGGTTGCAGCGGCATCATCAACCCATTCGCGTAATAAGCTTGAGCCATTAATCACATCAATGGCTAGGCGATCCAGTTCATATTCATAGGGAAAATCCCGCCATAGCGGATAATCCGGTTGTAACTGCCTTAAGGCTTTAAAGGCTAAGGCTTGTAAGCGCCACGGTTGAAATTGATCGTGTTGGTAGGCGTGATCTTCAACATGAATTTGAACGCCTGAGCATAAACTGCCGACATGTTTATGAAAAGTGGGTTCAAACCAGCACTCTCTCAGACGACAACCTGTTAACCATTGCGGAGCTAAGTTCTGCATGGTTTTAATGACCTGATGAGCATCCATATCGGGCGCACCAAAGATTTCAAGGGGGCGAGTGGTGCCGCGTCCTTCAGAGAGTGTCGTGCCTTCTAGCATCACGGTGCCGGCATAACAGCGGGTCATCCAAAGGTTGGGGGCATTCGGGCTGGGATTAATCCAAGTTCGATCGTACAAAGGCCAGCCGTAACCGGGTGCGGTGTCTGGTTGCCAATCTTGCATGGTAATAACCTGGCAATCGACCTTTAGGACTAAGGTATCAATAAACCAGTGTGCCAATTCTCCCATGGTTAAGCCATGTCGCATCGGTAATGTTCCTGCACCGACAAAACTTTCCCAGCCTGAACGCAGTCTAAGGCCTTCAATCGGACGGCCCGCGGGATTGGGTCGGTCGAGTATCCAGACGGTTTTCTGGTGCTGTGCGGCCGCTTCTAATAGATAGCGTAAGGTGGTGATAAAGGTGTAGATCCGACAGCCTAAATCTTGCAAATCAATTAATAAGACATCAAAGGTGTCCATCATGGCGGCGGTCGGGCGTCGCACTTCCCCGTAGAGACTAAAGATAGGAATACCGAGTTGGGGGTCCATAAAATCCGGCGACTCCATCATATTGTCCTGTTTATCACCCCGCAAACCGTGTTGAGGACCAAATGCCGCACTGAGTGTTAATTCGGGGAGTTTAGCGAGAGCGTCCAAGGAATGCGTTAAATCTTGAGTCACTGAGGCCGGATGCGCCAGTAAAGCCAAGCGTTTACCTATGAGAGGTTGGCGTAAGAGAGGTTCTTCAAGTAAGCGATCAATACCAAATTTCATAGTGTTAAGATTTATTCAGGAGGTCTAAAGACATAAAGCTGTCTCGATGATGGAAATTGGGCTGTGCGTCAGGATGCTGTAATGCCCAGTAAGAGAGGGTGCCGGCTTGTGCTTCGATGACCGCACTGAGTCCTAATTGCAGGTTAGTTTGCGGAGACAAACCCGCCAGTAGGGGTAAGTCATCTGCGGAAATAAAGGCCTCTAATTGTAAGCACTCAGCGGCTTGCGTGATTTTTAGGGTCGGCGTTTGTGGCACATAGTCAGCTGTTTGCCGAGTTCGATAATCGCTAAAAGCATACCCCGCCCATTCTGTTGACGGTGAAAAGTTAAACTCATAATAACGGTCGTCATTGGGGATTGCGATAAAGACTTCAAAACAGGTGTGTTGCCATAAACCATCAACGGCCTGAGACGGTTGAGTGCTTGGACACTTCAGTTGCGCTAAGTCACCCTTGACGTCATAGTATAAACGCAAGCCGAGCTGCGCTTGATACGTAACATGCACGTGTAAGCTGTGGATGAAGGGGGCGGGCGTCTTAGGATGACAAATCATGGTTTGAGTGATCATTCGCGTATTCTCTTAAAACAAGTGCTATTGGTCAACAGTGTGCACGAAGTATTTTAGTGGCGGTCATAGACAGCGTAACGGGTGAGTAAGTCTTGATAATAAGCCGCTTCTGTTAATTTGCCGCGCTTGTTGAGTCCTTTCAGGTAGATGTCGGCTTTTTTAAGTAACATCTGGATAGCGGCGTGTTGATTGTCTTCCGATAATTGTTCGGTTAGGATGATTTTTTCTAAGCCTTGAATCCGAAACCGATCCATCCCCCAAAGGCTTTGAGACAGTTGGTCTGCATGGCCTCCGTGTTTTTTAATCTGTGCGTCTTCGATTAATAAAACCGGATATTTAGCACTGATTCTTAACCATAAATCATAGTCTTCGCACACAGGGAGTTGCGGATCAAAGACCCCAACGTCCGTTAATATGGAGCGATGAAGGAGCACCGTTGAGGGAGAAATAGCACACAGGGGTAAGCAGGCTTTAAACAACCAACCACCTTGTTTTGCATAGTGACGAGGTGGATTAATACGAACCTGATTACGTATCCAAATTTCTTCGGTATGGCAGACTTTAAACGTGGGGTTTGAAAGTAAGGCCAATGTTTGCTGGTTGAGTTTGTCGGGTAACCATTCATCATCTGAATCTAAAAACGCTAACCAGTCACCGGTACTTTTGAGTATACCGGTATTTCTTGCCTGACTAACACCTTGGTTTTCTTGGTGATGATACGGGATGGCTGGAAACTCTTGTTCCATCATTTGGGCGGTGTCATCCGTTGAACCATCATCAATCACGATGATTTCAAAAGGCGGGCATGTTTGTGCTAAGACAGACAATAACGCTCTTTTTAATAAGGCGGCGCGATTATAGGTGGGGATGATGACCGAAATGTTGATGGCGTGACTCTGCGAAAGGCTTTGAGGAATAAACGCTTATCTGAACAAGCCCCCATGTTCTTGCTGGGGCGCTTGTTCATGAAAGGGTTTTAGCGAGTTATGATCGATCGTGGTGTTTCTGTGCCATCACTTTCAGCCGCATTTTTCATGAATATTTGTTTTAAGCGGTTAAAGGCTGACCATAACGTGGTGTCCATGATGGTTTCGTTTCCAATAGAAACAATAATTCGGGTTAGTTGAGGCATTTTATCTTTAGTGGAAGCAATATAAATCGGTTGTACGTACAGTACGGTATGCCCCATCGGTAAAATAATCATGCGCCCCATTTCAACGGCAGAACCGTATTGTCCCCACAGCGTAAATTGTGCAGAAATTTCTGGGTCTTGTTGCGTTAAGGCTTCAATTTGAGCCGGGCCATTTACTTGAATATCTTTACCAAATTTGTAAATAGTAATGCCAGGTTTGTAGGTGCCGTTACAGGTCGCTTTATCCATAGTGCCGGCTACTCCAATCATACTTAAGTTGGTGCGGTTAACCGGTGTCATGGGCTCAATGAGCACAAACTCTTCAGTGTCGTTACAGTTACCAAAGTCCATGGTTTGGTAATAAGGTTGAACCGGTTCGCCTCGTACTTTAGCTTGAGCCCATGTTTCTGCTTGCTCATAGAAGAGTTCAGGGCTTTGTTGGTGGTATTTAGCATACGTTTTCATCTGTAGATAATACAGGTCGCGCGGATAACGTAAATGCTTTTTGAGCTCGGTGGGTACTTGGTCAAGACTTTTAAAGAGCCCAGGGTAGGCATGATTGTAAGCTTGAATTAACGCATCGGCAGGATCTGAAATATAGAAATCAACATCACCATCATAAGCATCAACGATAATTTTGACGGAATTCCGAATGTAATTAAAGTTTTGTTTGCCGTTTAAAAATTCATTGTCCGAAGGCTTGGCAACGGGGTACTTATTGGAGGTGGTATAAGCATCTTGTATCCAATAGAAACGATCATTATCAATGACCAGATAAGGGTCTTTATCGAGTTGTAAGAACGGAGCCAGTGTCTGAATGCGCTCACTAATATTACGGTGTATTTTAACTTTACTTTCATTGGTGATATTAGAAGAAAAGAAGATCTTTTCATCTTTAAAATATAAAGAGAATAGCCCTTTTCTAAACAAGGACGGAATGGGGATGCCGCCTTCACCATGATACGCTAAAGTGACACCCGGATCGGTGCCTGCGATGGCTTCTGTATTAAGTTTGTTAGGGACAATTGCATAGTCGTATTTTTCTTGCCCGTAGTAAATATCAGGGTGCGAGACCTTAAATCCGACATCAGAATTCATATTCAAATCACGTAAATACCAAATTAAAGGTTTGTTGGCATCTTGCGCGGCAGGCGTGACTGCGGCACCATAACCATGGGTATAGCGTAAGTGAATGTTTTCCCAGTTTTGGGCTTCAGGAGGTAGTTTGGCGGTATTGACTTCACGTGCCGCCAAATTAACTTGGCGGGTATGGTCAAGAATAAAATAGCGATCTTCATCAACGGATAAAATTTTGTAATAGGGTCTGATTTCCTGTAATTGTTTATAACTATCAACAATAAATTCTCTATCCCACACCGGAATGTTTTCGAAGCGTTTTTGCGTACCCCACGTTTCAATGTCTTCCGTAGCATTTAATTTAATGGAAAGATCAACGGTATTAATGTTGTTTAAGTCATACGCGGCTAAGGTGGCATCAATATTTTGTTGAATGTAGGGCTTATTAGTTTTTACTGGATTAGGGTTAACAATATATTTGTTAATTGCATTAGGGATGAAATCAACTTTAGGTAATATTAACGTCACCAGAAAAAAGCTTAACGAGATAAGAAACGGAACTCTAATTCGATGTTTTTCGGAAAATATCAGCAACGCGGCAGAAAGGGCCGTTGCTATAAAGCTGGCTATTTCAAGCCAGATAATGGGGAGTTGATAACGAATTTCGGTAAAACCTGGCCCATAAAATATAGGTTCGTGCGTATTAGTATAGAGTAAGCTAAAACGATCTAGCATAAAGCCCCAGACTACAAAAGCGACTACAAAGCTGATTAAAATACTAAGGTGTATTTTTACACCGATAGGATATTCTTTGTTTTGATGCGGTATAAAAACATGCTCAAGCCAGTATAACAAGCCAATACCAGAGAACAGTAAAGTTGCTGTGATTAATAGTTCTTTTTGAATGAGCATGAAAATGGGATAAGACAGCATGTAAAAGCTGACATCATTGCCATAGAGGGTTTCTTTAACGCCTGATGCTTGACCAAAAAAGAATAAGAGCGCCGTCTCCCATTGATTATAAAACGGAATGGCAATTGAAATAGCCAACGCAAAGGAGATCGGCGTATAGACCTTGGCTGAGCCATTCATGAATAGGTCAACAAGGCGTTGAAAGTGCCGGCGTTTATCTAAACTGTCAAAATTGGCATCTGTCGCACTAATGCCCAGATAGCGAGAGGCGATCCAGAAGTGAAAAAAGAAAATAGAGAAAAATAAGAGGGTGACGCCACCAGACAGAAAAAATTTATACAGTAATCGTAGCCAAAAGTAAGATTCAAGCTTTAAGGATTGGTACCACCAGAGGTCAACGAACAGATCAAGAAAGATGAAATGAAAAGCGACAAATAAAATGATGGCGATGACGAGTATCGCACCAATGATCGCCGGTAAAAATTTCAAGTTCCGCATAGTATCCTCAATAAGACAATAATGTTAACGATGGTTGGATAGATTATATGAATGTCTCATGTATTCTAAACCAGCAGATCCATTTAGAGGGTGTATTCTAACACCCAATAGCAACTTAGTAATGATTTAGACAATGAGATCGTCAATGTTCGTGCTAACGCTTAGACAATAAGACCCCTAATAACGGTTAAGGGTGGATATATTAGGGTTTAATCAATAGCTTTGCACACGGTTGGTGCAAAACAGAGGGGGTATGCTTAAGAATGGCGCAGGATAGTTGTTTTATGGGGGCATAAGGGCCGTCATTTCCAATTTAAATACCCTGTTATAACGATTTAAACAGGTTTGGCATAGCGGTTGCATGTTACTTAAGTAAGACATTTTGACTCTCCTGTGTGTTGCCACTAAAAGGCACTTAGTCAGCTAAGTGCCTTCTTTTTTTAGTGTACTCTTTCAAAGAGTTTATTCAGAAATACCTGATAATTTAGAGATGATTAAAGACAGTTTCTGCTTTATTGAGCGTCGTATTTAAATCGTCATCACTGTGAGCCGCTGAAACAAAGCCTGCTTCAAAAGCAGAGGGAGCTAGATAAATCCCCGTTTCTAACATGCCATGAAAAAAACGTTTAAAGAGCGTTTGATTACATTGCATGACTTGAGCAAAAGTGTTTACTTGGGGTTCTTCAGTAAAAAATAAACCGAACATGCCGCCGACTTGATTAGTGCTTAGGGCAATACCGGCATTTTTCGCGCGTTCTTTTAAGCCGGAGGTGAGAAAGTCCGTTTTTGCAGTCAGTGTTTCATAAAAACCCGGTTGAGCAATGAGCTCTAAGGTTCTTAAACCCGCAGCCATAGCAACCGGATTACCTGATAAGGTGCCGGCTTGATAAACGGGACCCAGTGGCGCTAAATGCTCCATAATTTTACGTGAACCCCCAAACGCACCTACGGGCATGCCCCCGCCAATGATTTTGCCTAACGTAGTTAGATCCGGTTGGATGTTATAAACACCTTGTGCACCGTTGAGTCCTACTCTGAAGCCTGTCATCACTTCATCAAAAATTAACACACTGCCGTACTCATCACACACTTGGCGTAACGTTTCTAAAAAGCCCGGTACCGGTGGAATGCAGTTCATATTGCCCGCAACCGGCTCAACAATAATACAGGCGATTTGGTCACCTATGTCGGCAAATAAGGCTTTAACGGCGTCGGCATCGTTATACACTAAGGTCAACGTATCCGCCGCGACAGAGGCAGGCACGCCAGGAGAGCTGGGTACGCCAAAGGTTAAGGCACCTGAACCTGCTTTAACTAATAAAGAGTCAGAATGGCCATGATAACACCCTTCAAACTTAATGATTTTATCGCGACCGGTGTAACCTCTGGCTAAACGAATGGCACTCATGGTCGCTTCGGTGCCTGAGCTGACCATTCTAACGAGTTCACAAGACGGTACTAGTTCACACACTTTTTGAGCCATGAGGGTTTCAATTTCTGTGGGTGCACCAAAACTAAGACCTTTTTCTGCGGCTAATTTAACCGCTTCAATGACTTGTGGGTGGGCATGCCCTAAAACCATTGGCCCCCAAGAGCCCACATAATCAATATATCTTTTGCCCGTACTATCAAATAAATAAGGGCCGCTGGCGTGATCAATAAAAACGGGTGTGCCACCTACGCCACTAAAAGAGCGTACGGGCGAATTAACGCCACCTGGAATAACGTGTTTGGCGTTCGAAAATAAAACAGTTGCTTCGGTCATAATAGTTCTTTTAAGGTTACAATGAGGTGCGTAAAGAATAGGCCAACTTTATCATGATTGAAAGTATCGAGTACGCTCAGATGATTAAAAAAGTTGTATTTTTTTGCTAATTAATTAAATTATGGAATAGCTCATGAAATCAAGAGAGAGGCGCCGTGGATTATTGGTGGTGAATACAGGCGAAGGTAAAGGTAAATCTTCTAGTGCATTCGGCATGATTTTTCGAGCGGCAGGCTGGGATATGAAAGTGTGTGTCATTCAATATATTAAAGGTCAATGGCAAACCGGTGAGCAAAGAGCGGCTACCCGTTTTGATAATATAGAATGGCATGCTTTAGGTGATGGTTTTACTTGGGATACCAAAAATCCTGAGCAAGATATTAAAACCAGTCGCGATATTTGGGAGCTAAGCAAACAAAAAATTCTGTCTGAAGAATTTGATGTGGTGTTATTGGATGAAATTAATTATTGTTGTGGTTATCAGTGGATTTCTGGTCAGGAAATAGCTGATTTTATGCGTAATGAAAAGCCTTCATGGTGTCATGTGATTTTGACGGGTCGTAATGCGGCACCTGAAGTGATTGAGCTTGCTGATACTGTCACTGAGATGACCATGATAAAACATGCGTTTCAACAAGGTATTAAAGCAGAGCAGGGCATCGAATTTTAATTTAATTGAGAAACGTAGTTATGGAAATTTATTTACCGATTGTTAAAGCCTTATATGAAGAGTGGCTGGCATTGACTTTGAATAATCCAGTGTATGCGGGTGAGGTAGCCGGAGCCGTTTTTTTAGTGACGGCGATGGTGTATGGTTTTAGAATTTCGTCTTTAAAGAGGGCGGCACGTGCCAATGAAAAGGCACATCAAAATGAACAAGCGAACCTTAATGCAACTTTAGAGATTGCTCAACAACAATTACAGTCAATGCAAGAAGTGTTGACGGCGAACACTGAGCAAATACAAAAAGTTCAGCAGACGGCTCAAAAAGAAGCTGAGAAAGCAAAAAAATTAGAAGAACAGCTGACACAACGTAATACGC